>ERZ808252.64-NODE-64-length-113800-cov-4.479177_pt1 | contig 113800 bp, 84 predicted proteins | sample MGYA00521242_ERZ808252 | MGnify/ENA primary metagenome ERZ808252 (study PRJEB31516, sample SAMN03275581) | gut metagenome | biome: mammalia-associated habitat; material: feces | host: Papio cynocephalus | place: Kenya | collected 2012-08-07 ...
TAAAAGAATTAACGCTCTCGATTGTTTATTTTTTTCTCGGTACTTGCTTGTACTTATCTTTCAGTATTTTCAATGAACTTGCCCCTGCCTGTCGGAAAGGGAATGCAAAGGTATATGAATTTTTTATTCTCACCAAATTTTTTTTGATTTTTTTTATACTTTTTCTTCCGAAAAGCACACAAATGGATTGCGGCATCACGTAAGGCTATCCAAAAACCTATATCCAGCCGCCTCAAGAATGTGTTTTTCACTGATGCATTTTTCCCCTCCAAGATCCGCAATGGTTCTGGCAAGCCTCACAATCCTATAATAGGCTCTCATGGACAACCCCCTACTATCCATAAGATGCCTCAACGCAGAAGCCGTACCCTCATCAAGACGGCAGTATTTCGCCAGATGCCGAAGATTCATTTCCGAATTGGTGTATATACCCTCCCCTGAAAATCGCTCCACCTGTATCCGCCTTGCCGCTCGCACCCTATCTGCCACCACGGCACTTGACTCCCGAGATTTCTCATCTATGTTAACCGACTGCACCCTGCGAACAAATACCTGCAAGTCAATCCTGTCCATTATCGGGCCGGAGAGGCGCGACAGATACTCCTCTCGCCTCGAAGGAGAACACTTACACCTGTCACCTTCACCATAGTATCCACACGGACAAGGATTGGATGCAGCCACGAGCATGAAAGACGCAGGGAACTTCACCTTAGCCTTTAGTCTGGAAACCACCACTGATCTATCCTCTAATGGCCCTCGCAAAGACTCGATTACAGTACGCGGCAATTGAGCAAATTCGTCAAGGAAAAGAACCCCGTTGTGCGCAAGTGAAACTTCCCCTGGAAGCACATTATCCCCCGATCCGCCTCCAATAAGAGCAGCAACAGAAGTCGAATGGTGAGGGGCACGAAACGGACGAACACACAAACCGACTCCCATATCACTCCCTTTCCCGCACACAGAATATATCTTGCTTGTCACAAGCGCCTCGTCTTTGGTCATAGGAGGAAGAATCCCAGCAAGTGCCTTGGCCAGAGTACTTTTCCCAGAGCCTGGAGAGCCCACCATCATAATGTTATGCCCCCCAGCCGCAGCTATTTCCAAAGCTCTCTTGGCACCGCGCTGCCCTACTATATCAGCGAAGTCAGGAATATCCCAATCCTTATCCACTCCTTTAGGATTATCCCCTTGAATAGGACCAATAGTCTCCATCTTGAGACTCCCTACGTCAATATCCCCTGAAAGAACGGACATCACTTCAGTAAGGGTCCGCACTCCAAAAATTTCTATTCCCTCTATCGCACAAGCCTCTGAAGCACAGTCATAAGGAAGGATGACACCTTTTAAGCCTTTAGCCCTGGCAAATTCAGCATATAACAGCGCACCTGGAATGTAACGCACACCACCGTCGAGGCTCAGCTCCCCCATTATCAGATAGTCATCCAGAAAGGGCAACGCCATATCAGAGGCAGATGAAATAATACCAGCAGCAATGGGAAGATCATAACCACTACCGCTCTTTCGCAAATCCGCAGGCGCAAGATTAATCACTATCTTCTTTCCCGGGACCTTATATCCTAGCGAAGACATAGCGGTAACGACACGCAAGAGGCTCTCCTTGACAGCAGTGTCAGCCATCCCTACCAGATGAATCCCAATACCTCTGTCAACATTCGTTTCAACCGTCACGTCTACGGCCTCAATACCTATACATTTTGCCGAATGAATGCGAGTAAGCATAAGCAATATTGATTATCTTTGTCCTCGTTATGAAACATTCCTTAACAATTAGCAGCCTTGATGGCATCGCAGATGCTGCTTCCGCTTTCAAAGAGGTGGTAAAAAGACACCCTCTCATAGCCTTCTATGCTCCTATGGGAGCAGGAAAAACCACGTTCACGAAGGCCATTTGCGAGAGTCTTGGCGTTCCAGGGGAAGAAATATCTTCTCCGACATTCTCTATCGTAAACGAGTACGTTGGAGACGATGGAAAAAGCATTTTTCATTTTGACTTCTATAGAATAACCAAAAACGCCGAGGCCCTTGACATCGGTCTCTATGACTACCTTGACAGCGGATGCCCATGTATTATGGAGTGGCCAGAGAACGTGGAGGACCTCCTTCCAGAAGACACGCTTAAAGTAACTATCTATGTAGCAGACGATGGTTCTAGAGTAGTCAGCTGGGAAGAATAGGGGTTTTCTCATTTTGTAATTCAAATTTAACATAGCCAAAGTTTTTCACATAGCAAATTAACATAGAAAAGCCCACTGTAACAATAAGTCACGGTGGGCTTTTCTATTTTTTATACAAATATTTACGAATCTTTATGAAAGCAATCTTAACTCATGAAGAAAGAAGACGGCAATCAGAAAGAGAAACGCAGACCTACGTCGAAGTTGACAAGCAACGGATGCTCTGTACGGACACTCTTAGGCTGCATGCATGGGAAATAATACCTTATGCCAGGATCAATATAGACTCCGAACTGACTAGCGACAGCAAACTCCACACCCACTCCGGCACCTACTGAATACTGAAGTTTACGTACAACATCGCTGACTGTAATGTCAGGAGCAGCAAAAAGTGTATACCGACTCGACAAGCAATACTCAGCCTCACCACCAGCATGAAGATAAAACTTCAAGCGATCTGAGCCAATGACATTATAATAAATCTCTAGTGGAACACCCACATATTGAAGAATATGTGATACTGTACCAGCCTCTACAGTCTGTCCATTATGAACATATTTTCCCGCAAAAGTTCTAGAAAGCCTAGTATAATCCACGCCTATCCCTAGAGACACCCGTGGAGCAATGCTCTTTCTTATTCCAATCCCGAAAGACAATGGAATTCCATATACCGAACTTCCTGTTTCCACTATGCCATCACCCACGACACCAGGGGCAAAGGACTGATGGACCCGATTAAAAGACATGTCGGAATCATTGCCTCCGACAGCGCCTTTAGTGTAAAGAGCAACAGGTTTATCCCAGAACGACTTCCTTTCTGCCTCTTCCAAAACATCAAAAGGATCATGATCATCCCTCTGAACCTTCCTTGTCGTTCTTCCAACATGACTCTCAGACTCCGATGCGCTCTGCACAGAAGCATCATATATCTTTTCCACTTCGCTAGTGCTTGTCTCTTGCCGCTCGTCTGCGACCACTTCAACAAACGACTCCGCCGAAGCAAGCATAGTCCCTACAGGAGCATTATTAGGCATAAGACCGCCTTTGACATAATCGTCCATCGCTGCAGAAGCGTTGTCTTCACTTTCTTCTACCATTTCAACCTCAGCATGATACTCGGCAGGTGAAGCAATCACCCCCACTGCAGGCTCACTGCTCCGACGAAACAGAAATACTCCAGCTGCAACTGAAGCCACAGCCATCGCCATACACGCATAGCCCCATACGGCACCATATTTACGGTGCGAATTATCTTCGGATGGAGATACGCCTAAATGAGAAGACACACTTTTCCAGACACTGCGTGGAGGAGCCACCTCAGCATCTTCAAGCATTGACTTCACCAAGGAATCAAATTCGTTATATTCTTCCTGCATCATTAATACCTATCCTTTATCTTGGACTGCAGCAACATTCTCGCCCTCTGGAGCTGAGAACGCGACGTCGTCTCAGAAATGCCGAGAGCTTCCGCAATCTCTTTATGGGAATACCCTTCTATGACATACATATTGAATACGGTTCGGAACCCCGTCGGGAGAGCGGCAACCAGTTTCAGGAGATCCACATACGAAATCTTTTGGATTACCGTAGGGTCATCACTTGAGATTCCCCACGCCGCGGATACATCCTCGGTATTCTTCATGGCATCTTTCTTTCTAAGACTCATCAGTGCAGTATTGACAAAGACCCTACGCGCCCAGCCTTCAAAGGAACCTACCCCCGAATAACTGTCAAGTTTGGAAAATAGAGTTACAAAACCGTCTTGAAGTATGTCTTCCGCTGCATCTCTATCGCCCATGTATCGCAGACATACAGCAAACATCTTCGGTGACAACATGTCGTAAATAGCCTTCTGACACCTGCCGTCACCTCGCTTTGCCCCTTCTATCCAATCTTTTTCCCGAGTATCAAGATGCTTCTTGTTACCGAAAAGTTGCATTCTACAAAAAGAATCAGTTTTTTGCGAAAGTAGCCATTTTTTCTCTAAAAATGCATAAATTTGTTCTCTATGCGTAAGATTGTGACATACATGATGGCCGTATTGCTGCCATTATTCAGTCTATCGGCATCAGAGCCAGACAAAAGCCGGTTTCTTGACGCCGTATCCCAATATTCGGAAGGACACTACTCATCAGCGCTCGTACAATTTACCGAACTGCTTGAGGAATCTCCAGATGACGATGCCTTAAATTACTATTTGGGGTTGTGCGAAATTCAGCTCAACAAGATTCAAGAGGCCAAAATACACTTTGAAAAAGCAGCATCAATAGATACTTCCAATATTTGGTATACCAATGCCCTCGCCACCATATATAGCGCTACAGGCGACCGCATCAAGTTGGCGGATGCAGTAGAAAAACTGATAAGGCGCAACCCATCTGCTTATAAAAATCCCTATGCACTCACCGCAATAGGAGATGCTCGACTATCTGAAAGGAAAGATTCAGTTGCACTGGAGAGATATAATCAGGCACTGGAGATTGACCCGACATACATTTATGCAAGACTCGGAAGAATAGATACATTCCGCATGTCTGGAAAGATGCCTTCCATGTTCTCTGATCTTTCCAAGCTGGTCGAAGACCGTACCGTAGATGTCAGCATCAAGACCACCTACCTTGATGCCATAATGAAAAACATGGACTCCAAATTCTACTGGGTATGGGGGAAAACGCTTCAGGACATTATTTTCAAGTGTACTGAGGTCCATCCAGATGATGTAAAGTCACAGCTCTTAAAACTAAATATAATCTCCATCACGGAAGACAACGATGCATTGCTCCAGCAATGTGCTGTTTTAGCCAGGGCTGCCGAAGCCGCAAAAGACACAGCAAACCTCGTAACAGCATACTTTTATGAAGGCAGCATATATCACGAACTGGGCAAGAAGAAAAAATCATACAAGACTTATGATAAAGCGATGCTCGTTGACCCGGATTATGCTCCATTACTTAACAACTACGCATACTATCTTTCAGAGGATAGACGATCTCTTAAGAAGGCCCTCAAAATGAGCCAAAGAGCCGTAGAACTCGAGCCGGACAATGCTACATACCTTGATACCATCGGCTGGATTCTCTACCTGCTCGGCAAGCCAGAAGAAGCCAAACCATATTTCAAACACGCCATGTTATACGGTGGCATAGATAGCGTAGTAATACTCGAACACTACGCCAAAGTCCTTGACGCACTCGGAGAGAATGACCTCGCATCCTACTACAGGACTCTTTCCACCTATAAAAAGCAATAAGAGACATGAGAGGATTGACGAACACGGTGTTGGTTTTCATCCTGCTCTTCTTTGGCATGGAGGCAGCAGCCCAGAATACGTCCTCACAAGAATCGCGTAAGGCAGCACTTGAACGAGAAATTGCGCAACTCCAGAAGCAGATCAAGGATAATTCAGCCAAGAGTGCCAATGCTCTTGGCGAACTAACTCTCATCAGAAAACAACTATCCAACCGACGAGAGCTCATTTCGGATAGTGAAAAGGAAATCAAAGTATTGAGTGATAGCATCTCCAGAGCCCGCAAGGAAATCAAGGAAATCGAAGATAGACTTGACACCATGGACGTCTACTATCAGAGACTCATCAAAGGAGCCTATCGCAACCGGGACAAACGTATCTGGTACGCGCACCTCCTCACCAGCGCCAACTTTGCGCAAGCATCCAGACGTTACTCTTACCTCAAGAACCTATCCTCACAGATTAATGAAGAGGCCGCTCGCATCACGAAGACCAAAACCGATCTTGATAACAAAGTGGCTAATCTTGATAGGATGAAAGCCAATGCTGAGGCTCTCAAGGCCGTCCGACAGAAAGAACTTAATCAACTCAAAAAGGACGAAAAGCGATCAGACGCTCTGATTGCAACTCTTAAAAAAGATAAGAGCAAATACCAAAAACAATTGTCTACCAAACAGAAGCAGGTAGAAGCCTTGAACCGCGAGATAGAGAAGATTATTGCTTCCTACATGGCACAGCAAAACGCAGCCCAAAAGTCGGAAGGGAAAACCACAACGAAACAAAAGAAGACTATTGACTATAAGCTCTCCTCGGATTTTGAGAAGAATAAGGGGAAACTGCCATGGCCAGCAGAAGGGCCTATAGTGGAGAAGTTCGGCCGGCACAATCACCCTGTGTATACCTCAATAGTAATGCCTTTCAACAATGGTATCAATATCGCTCTTTCACCTGGAACTGATATTAACGCAGTGTTCGACGGAGAGGTGAAAAATATAATAGTGATGCCTGGGTACAATAAATGCGTACTTATTCAGCACGGAAATTACTTCACTTTCTACTGCAAACTATCAGGAGTGGACGTAAAAGCCGGCGACAAAGTAAAAACAGGCCAGAAGATAGGAACGGTAGACACTATCGATCACCAGACCCAACTTCATTTTCAAGTGTGGAAAGAAAAGGCCCCTCAGAACCCGGAAAACTGGCTCAGATAAAATCAGCCTGCCACCCATACTAGTACGTGACGGTCAAAAGTCATGTACTGAAGCTGAAGTTCCTCCTCAAAGCCATCCTTCTGAATGAAAGTGGCAGCCAACTCGCCTTCTCCACGAAGACGAAAATCATCGATTTCTATCTGCTCAGCGAAATCCACGTTATACTGGGACATCTTTTTGTAGACAGCCTCCTTGGCGCACCAGTAGATAGCCAGTTGCTCATTCCTTTTTTCCTCATCCAGGTCCTCAATCTCTTCCTCGGAAAGGGCCTTTTTCTCCACTGCGGAGAAATCACGATCAAGAGACTCGCAGTCAATCCCTACCTCTTCGGTATCATTATATATGACTGCTACGTATTTGTCTGTATGGGTAATGCTTATGTTGGTGGAAGAGTTCTCGATATATGGCTTGCCATTGTCGTGATGACTCAGATAGACTTTCTCTTCAAACAATGCATCAAGAAGAGCACGTACAGCAAGTTTTTGCTTACGCAGGGATGCACTTTTGATATATGAGATTTCTTCCAATTCGTCTGTAGGTACCGAACTTAATTTCTTAAGTTCAGCTTCAGACTCCGTTATTTGCCAGACTCCCAGTTTCGAGTGGTAGTCGTCGTCAAGATCTTTGATAAGATATAGTGCCATAATTGATTTATATCGCCGCAAAGATAATGATTTTTTGTATATTTGTGCCAATTTAAAAACGCGAAAGTAACAAACTGCTTCAGATTCGCTCGAGCACATATCTCCTTGGGAGAAAGGGATGAAGGCTGACGCAGGCTGTTTTGAAAGTTTATTGTTCGACTAAATATCTTTATTTTTAGAAGTATGAAATATCTTACTGATGAAAAATTGCTCATTGTCGGCGCCGGTGGAATGATCGGATCCAACATGGCACAGACCGCTCTTATGCTCGGTCTCACCCCTAACGTCTGCCTTTATGACATCTTCGAGCCAGGCGTGCACGGAGTTGCTGAGGAGATTTATCACTGCGCATTCGAAGGAGCCAACGTCACCTGGACAACAGACCCAGCCGTGGCTTTCAAAGATGCCAAATACATCATCTCTTCAGGCGGAGCTCCACGCAAGGATGGAATGACCCGCGAGGATCTTCTCAAGGGCAACTGCAAGATTGCAGCCGAATTCGGCGATCTCATCAAAAAGTATTGCCCAGATGTAAAACATGTGGTAGTCATCTTCAACCCTGCAGATGTAACGGCACTCACCGCTCTCATTCATTCAGGATTGAAGCCTAACCAGCTAACATCTCTCGCTGCTCTCGACTCTACCCGCCTTCAGGAAGGACTTGCACAAGAGTTTGGAGTACAGCAGAGCAAGGTGACCAACGCCTACACCTATGGTGGTCACGGTGAAGCTATGGCCGTATTCGCATCCAAGGCTCTTATCGACGGAACTCCTCTATCAGAGAAGAACCTCTCTGCCGAGCGCTGGGCCGAGATCAAGCACAACACCATTCAGGGTGGCTCTAACATCATCAAACTCCGTGGGCGCAGTTCATTCCAGAGTCCAGCTTACAATGCAGTCAAGATGATTGAGGCCGCAATGGGCGGTGACAAGTTTACATGGCCAGCCGGCTGCTACGTCAACTGCGACACATGCGGCTACAAGAACGTAATGATGGCTATGCCAACTGTCATTGATGCTACTGGTGTTCACTTTACAAAGCCAGAAGGAACAGCACAAGAAATGGCAGACCTTCAGGCATCATACGAGCACCTCTGCAAGATGCGCGACGAGATTATCGAACTCGGTATCGTACCTCCTGTAGCAGATTGGAAAAAAGAGAATCCTAATCTCTAGGAAATAGAATCGTATACTAAAAGAGGCTGGCATTTTTTTGATGCCAGCCTCTTTTATGTTCTTCCAGTAAAGGATTTTTTATTCTCTCTTTAGTGTCTCGCAAGGATTCTCCATTGCAGCCGTCATACTTCTGCACGTCACCACAGCTACCGTCACCAAAAGCACAACTGCAAGCGCAGCCGCAAACACCCACCAATAAATAGGAGTTCTATACGCAAACCCCTCAAGATATCTCCGAACAATAGCCCAGCTAAGCGGTGCCGCCACCACAAAGCAGCATAGCACAATCCGGACAAACTTCATATTGAACATTTTCAATATGTCGCCCACAGTGGCACCATTGACACGGCGGATACCAATTTCCTTACGCCTATATTCGCTTTCAAACATTACCAGTCCGAACACTCCCATAAGAGATATAACGATGGCGAGAATTGCAAATAACGTGACCATCATAGAAGTATTCTTTTCAGTAGCGTACTGCGAGTCAAGCCGTTCATCAAAGAAGTGCACGTCTACCTGGCTCTCGGTCAACTCCGGATCCAATTCACAGAACGCAGAGCGAATATACTTAATAACAGAAGGCATATCAGCATTTACTGAAGTCCTTAGATATAAAGTAGCGAGAGCTCGCCATGGAACTTTTCCGAAATTATAAAGGGCTATTGGTTCTACAGGACTTGCAAGAGACTGGAAGTTGAAATTCTTGCAGAAGCCAACAATATCAGTTTCAGACCTATGACCATACATCTTATCTTCAAGAGTAAGTCCAAACTTGTCACGTGCCGCCTCATTGAAAATAAACGTTCCGTTCTCAGACTGTTCATCAGACCTGACAAAGTCCCTCCCCTCCACAATATCAATTCCCATCATTTGAAGAAAATTCCAACTTACGGGATAACACTTAAAGTTAATCTGCTCTCCCTTGAATGCTCTCCCCCAGCCCATTCTGCCGTCGCGGACAATCTCTCCATCAGCCCAAGCGACAGACACAATCTGCGGATTGGATAGGAGTTTGGAATCACAAGACGCACGATCCGATGCCACTTTTTGCGTAGCATTGACCACAAGCAGCTGACTCTTGTCAAAACCCATATCATAATGGAGCATATATCTCCGCTGAAGATCCACAAATACAGAGCACACTATAAGCGCGAAGGTTATTACATATTGCACACCTATAAGGGCATATCGGAATATCCTTCCTCTACTTGAAGCACCGAGTCCGCCACGAAGAGCGAGTGCCGTAGGGAACGAGGTAATATAGAACGCAGGATAAAGACTTGACAAAAGGCATAGCACTACAGCAAGTCCAAGTACATAAAGAGCTATGACAACATGGTCTGCAAGACTAATTCCGCCACTCACAAGAGAGTCCACGGAACTGTGCGACAGAGGAATGACTATCACAGCAGCCAGTGCAAGTGCCATCAATATCAAGAAAAGGGATTCCATTACAATCCCAACTATCAGTTCAGACCTCGGAGTACCAAGTATCTTACGGGTGTTCACTGACTTGATTCTTAAAGGCACAAGGGCGAAAAAGAAATTGATAAAATTGATGAATGCTATAAGCAATATCAAGAAAGCAATGGCAATAAGGGTATAGGTTGATGTCCTACTTCCTTGTTTTCCGGGGCTATTGACCCTATGATCAAAGTATAAATCATCAAGAGAGAATAAAGTAGGAGTCAAGGCATCAAGAACAGAATTGAGATCTTCTTCATCAATCTCATCATCATCTCCAAAAGCGTATAGTTTTATCCTCTCCACAGCTTTCTCCGTAAACTCCTCTGTATCAGACGAGGAACGAAGTTTTACGTAATATGGGTAACTCCACTCGCTTGTATCATCAATACACTCTGGCCCGATATTTACGAGCACTTTGGTATTCTCCAAATCTGTCCCCTTAGGGAAGTCCTTATATATCAGGGATACTTTCAGCTGATGTTTCCCATTGTTCGCATTAGTCCACAACGCATCCCCGACAGATACTCCAAGCCGAGCTGCAGTCTCCTCTGAAATGGCCACATCGCTAGAAGTCTGCATATCTTCGGCACGTCCAGACACAGTCTCCACCCCAAATGTCTCCAATGCGCCATAAGAGAATCTGCCATAGCCCACCGATATCGAAGAACCAGAAGAAGGATCAGAATATAACTTACACGATCCACTGCTCCTATCAGACATCATAACCCCTCCGCTCTCCACACAGGAAACGTTCTCTATCACATCCTCCCATACCGGTCGAGCCAGGTATGTCATATATTTGTCCGGACTATACCAATCCTTGACAGAAATTATGAACACCCTATCAGAGTCCTTTATGGACTTGTTGTAATTCAAGTCATAATGTACCTGAACCATTATGATATAAAGAGCCGCAAACGCCATGGCCATACCAATGATGTTTAGCAATGACGAGGCTATATATTTGCGGCCTCTCATTATATTGCCCATCATCTTACAACTCGTTCTTGACGTCGCTTACAATCTTTCCATCAAACAGGTCAATAGTCCTCCGAGCCACAGCCGCATCTCTCTGGGAGTGGGTTACCATAACGATGGTGGTTCCATCATTGTTAAGTTCAGAAAGCAAGTCCATAACTTCCTTACCATTCTTGGAGTCAAGGTTTCCAGTAGGCTCATCGGCAAGAATCAGCTTTGGTCCAGCTACCACGGCTCGGGCAATGGCAACTCTCTGCTGCTGTCCGCCAGAAAGCTGCTGAGGAAAATGCTTGGCACGATGACTTATGTTCATGCGCTGCATGATTGCATTCACTTTCTCCTTACGTTCAGTGGCTGAAATATTGAGATAGCGCAGAGGTAACTCTATGTTATCATATACATTAAGTTCATCAATAAGATTAAAACTCTGGAACACGAATCCGATATTTCCCTTACGGAATTTTGTACGATCTTTCTCCTTGAGCGAAGCAACCTCCTTTCCAAGAAGCTCATAAGAACCAGAGGTAGGATTATCTAGTAGACCGAGAATATTCATAAGTGTGGATTTTCCACATCCTGACGGACCCATAATAGCCACGAATTCTCCATCCTTAATTTCAAATGAAACACCGGCAAGCGCAGTAGTTTCAATTTCTTCAGTCCTAAAGACCTTGGTTAGATTCTCAACTTTAATCATCTTATTCGACATTTATATTATTAGGAAGAAAACATCATTTACCGTGCCATATCGCATATATCATTAATTATCAGCAACTTACACTCATTACATATTCCTGTAATTTGTAAATATTTTTTACACCTCATGTAAAAAATATTTACACCTCTCCCTTCACACATAACATTTGCAAAAATTTATGGATAATAGTATCTTTACCCCCAATAAAAAACACACAATGTGAAAAAAACGGGGAAAATACTTGTCGTAGACGACAACTCAGGAATCAGAGCCGCACTCAAGATATTACTTCCATCACACTTCGAGGAAGTAGAACTCATCCCTTCTCCAGTGACTTTAATAAGCACGGTAGAGTCGTTTAGGCCGGATGTAGTACTATTGGACATGAATTTCAACACAGATATCAATTCTGGAAATGAAGGCTTGTATTGGCTAACTGACCTAAAAAAAAGGTTTCCCGAACTAGTAGTGGTGCTCTTCACCGCATACGCAGACGTACAACTCGCCGTGGAGGGCATGAAACGTGGGGCGTATGACTTTATTGTAAAGCCGTGGGACAACGATAAGTTAATCTCCACCCTTAAATCCGCCTGTACAGTTACAAAAAAACATGAAGAATCAACATCTTCTTCCTCTGACTCGACCGCAAGAATATTCTGGGGCAACACCATCGGGATGGATAACATTCGTAAGATGGTGGAAAAGATAGCCCCGACAGATGCCACCGTACTCATTACCGGAGACAACGGCACCGGAAAGGACGTACTGGCAAGAGAAATACACAAGCAATCCCTTCGCGCCGGAAGGAAGATGATAAGTGTGGACGCAGGTGCAATTCCAGAGAGCCTGTTTGAAAGCGAACTTTTCGGGCACGTAAAAGGCGCCTTTACGGATGCCGTGGCGGACAGAAAAGGCTTCTTCGAGGAAGCTTCAGGCAGCACATTATTTCTTGATGAAATAGGAAACATTCCTCTTTCCATGCAGGCGAAGCTACTACGCGCACTTCAAAATAGGGCTATCAGCCGCGTCGGAGACAACAAGGTCATACCCATAGATATCCGACTGATTTGTGCCACAAATATGGATCTCGGCAAGCTTGTATCTGAAGGCAGGTTCAGGGAGGATTTGTACTATCGTATCAATACCGTTCATTTCAGAATTCCAACCTTGCACGAAAGAACTGTAGACATTCCAGACTTATCAAAACTGTTTCTTGGCAAGTATGCAGACAAATACCATAGAAACGTCAGAAGCATCAGTCAGGAAGCCATTGAAGAGATGAAAACCTATCCTTGGAATGGTAACATACGAGAGTTACAGAACTGCATTGAGAAAGCGGTGATCCTATGTGAAGGAGAAGAACTTACCCCGGCAGATATACAATTGCCGGAAGTACAGCACACCTCAGCCTCCCACGATCCAAGCACGGAGACCCTTGATCAAGCGGAAGAGCGTATCATAAGAAACACAATAGAAAAATATTCTGGCAACCTTTCACTCGTAGCCAAAGCGCTTGATATCAGCAGGCCAACCCTCTACAACAAACTCAAAAAGTATGGGATATGATGCCCCCTGATTGGCTTTTGGAATTTCTCTCCACCACACCAGCTAGACTTGCCGCAACCTCTCTTATTATTGTAGTTACGGCTGTCGTCACCAGGAGTATCACGAAACGGAAGATAATCGGGAAGATCAACTTCATGTCCGATGCGTTGAGTAGTGGAGAGTCCATGTTCCGCTACTCGCTTCAGAAACGCTCCAACCGCACCCTCAACTTCGCCCTCAACCGGCTCCGTGGAATATTTGAAGACGAAAAGGAGAGAGAAAAAGAAAGAGAGAAATATTTTGAACTCATGCTTGACCATGTACAGAGCGGCGTGATAGTTCTTAACGGAGAGAAAGTAGAGTATTGTAACGACATTGCCCGAAGTTTCCTCGGAATGGCCGACATATCCAAACTCCGGCAAATAGAAAGAATTTCCCCAGAACTAGCCATGTGCTTTCGCAGTGTAGGCGAGACCGAAACCAAAGCCACATTCCAGTCCGAACGCGGCACTGTGCATTTTTCTGTAAACTCATGTATGACTAAACTCCATTCAAATTATGTCAAAATAGTTACGTTTAACGACATAACCATGGAAATGGAAAATAATGAGAGCGAATCATGGACCAAACTGATACGCGTTCTCACACATGAGATAATGAATACGGTGACTCCTATAGCCACCCTTAGTTCGGCACTGTCGCAGAACCCGAAGGAATACAATGATGAAGAACTCCGATCAGCTCTTACCACCATAGCCTCCTCATCAGAGGGGCTGATTAGCTTCGTACAGTCATATAGATCTCTTACACATATTGCCACTCCGGTCAGAAAAGCATTCTATTTCAGCGATATAGCTCATGATTCCATCAATATAGCAGGTGCCAACTGGCCTTCCGTAAATGTTCGTTATGAAGAGTTTTCGGAGAACATCATCCTATATGCTGATCAGGGTCAACTATCGCAAGTTATAAACAATCTAGTCAAGAATGCAGCACAAGCCGAAGCAAAAAACATCACCATTACGGCAGAAATCAACAAACGCGACCAGGTCGTGATAAACGTATCCAACGACGGGAATCCTATCAGCAAATCATGTCAGGAACAGCTTTTCGTGCCTTTCTTCACCACCAAAGGCTCTGGAGGCACTGGCGTAGGACTAAGCCTTGCACGACAGCTGATACGCCTCAACGGAGGCACAATAAGCCTAACTTCAAGCACGACGGAATCCACCATATTCACAATTGCGCTATAGAGTCAAAAACCTGTTTTGGACCTCCGTCTATTGACGGATAATGAGTTCATCTTTGTCGCCAAAAGAGTCATAACTTGAAACTATCACACTCTCTCCTGGAGCAATCCCCTCAAGAACCTCATAATATTGTGGGTTTTGGCGCCCTATACGGATACTACGTTTAACGGCTTTAGTGCCATCATCACTTACCACATAAATCCATCTTCCACCCGTATTCTGATAGAATGAACCGCGTGGTATGAGTACCGCCTCAGCACTCTGACCGAGCTGAAGGTTGAGGTAATAAGTCTGTCCGGTGCGGATATTCTCTGGCTGCTGGCCGTCGAATCTAAAATCAGCCTTAAACTTACCATCACGCACTTCCGGATACACTTTGCGTATAACGGCCGAGTACTTCTCATTCTGACGCTCAAATGTCGCCTCAAGTCCTGCCGAAATACGATCAATATAGTGTTCGTCTATCTGTGCTTCAATCTTGTAAGAATCAAGGTTATTGATCTGGCCTATTCGAGCTCCGGCAGACAAGGTCTGTCCAAGTTCAACATCCAGCAGTCCAAGTTCGCCACTGATCGGTGCTTTCACAGAAAGATTCTCCTTACGGCGCCGTATCATATTCATATTGATACGCATATTATCAAGGCTCTCGTGCATCTGTGCTATCTGGGTCCCCCTATAGAGGCTGTCCTGGTACTCTCTTTCCACTACAAGATCCAGCTTGTCCTTGGCAAGTTCATAATCCTCTTCTGCTTTCAAGAATTCTTCTCTTGCTATAAGTTTGTCCTCATAAAGAGACTTTTTCTGCTCGTATGCCCTCTTGGCCCGTCTCACTTCTACCTGAAGTGTAAGCTTTTCCTGACGTACAGACAACTTCTGCTGCTCCATGGAAATCATGGTATTACGCAGGATATTTTCTTTTTCCGCAAGCTCAGCCTCTGAGTTAAGAATCTGCATGTCAAGACTTTCGTTAGAGAGTATCACTATCACATCTCCAGCATTGACCTTATTGCCCTCTTCGGCAACGATTCTCTGTACATTTCCACCCTCGGTCGGGCTAATCTGCACAGTTGTCATAGGCTGCACCTGACCGCTTACACGAATGTAATCATTAAATTCTCCTTGTTTGGCTTTCTCCACTATGAGAGCGCTTCCGTCCACCCTCAACTTGGATCCACGTCCTGTAAATACCAGCACACCAATAAGTACGATTATAGCACCAGCCACCCAATATTTGATAGCCTTCTTCGTAAATGCGGCAGCAAAGCCAGTCTTTTTCTCTATTACCTTATCCATGATTTCTCGTATTTCATTATTGATCCAAATATCTAACTCCTGAATAATACTCCACCACACCCCTCTTGATGTAGAACTTGAACAGAGCGTTCATCATATCAGCTTTAGAAGAAAGGTATTGGTTCGTTGCCGTCTGATACTCTATCGGGGATATCAAACCCTGCTCATACTGCTTCCTGCTGAGTTTGTAAGCCTCAGCCTGAACCTCAGCATATCGCTCTGCCTGTAGGAATGCATCCGAAGCTCCATCCCTATCTTGAACGGCTCGGCGCACCTCGGCTTCTATATCACGAAGTTTCTGATTGTACTCTGCGTTGTATCGATTATACGCGTTACGCCGCTTGTATATGTTGCTTAACCGGCTAAGCCGTGAGTAGATCGGAATAGAAAGAGACAATTGAACATATTCTCCACCGTTATTGCTAAACTGATCTCTAAAAGGTCTGGTACTGATATTCCCTCCTGGGTACGAGAAGTACGTAGTAGACCACCCTCCATAAAGAGAAAGTGAGGGAAGGGTCTGCCATTTGGCTGTGTTGAGCTGGAGCTTGGCATTCTCCATTGCACCAAAAGCGATACGAACCGAAGGGTTATTCGTTTTAGCGTATTCTACTATACCATCCACATCGTCTTGCGAATCAAATAAGTACTCGGCGTTTATATCCGTAACTATGCTCAAGGTGGAGTCCAACGGCCAGAACATAAGGTCTTGAAGTGTCGTCAAGGCATCTGTTTTCGCATTTCGGGCATTGGTATAGTCAAGTTGGCGTTTAGCCATGTCTGACTCACTCTGCACTACATCGGCATATCCTTTCATGCCGAGTTGTTCCTGCTTCTTGACAAGAATGAGGCTCTCCTGCGCTGTGCGAAACTGCTCTTCACAACTATCTGATAATAGAGAATAATAGACTGCGTTATAATACGCCTCCATGGTAGCCAGACAGATATCAGCTTCAGCTTGTTGCTCCTCGGAAATACCCATATTGAGCGATGTCCGTGAAATCTTCATATTATTTACAGCCTCAAATCCATTGAAAAGTGAGATGCCGGCAGAAAGGCTGTAACTATTATGAAAAGATGTCGTATTGACGTATGTATTGGTCTGAGGGTCAATAGTACGTCCAAAGTTATAATATGCATAGACACCGCCTTCAATTGACGGAGTAAAAGCTTGAAGTATGGCAGAGCGGCGGTCAAGACGCGCATCATCAGTGTCTGCTTTGCGGATACGCATCTTGGTGGAGTTGGACACCGCATACTCCATGCAGTCCTTCAGAGACATCTGCTTCTGCTGGGCGATAGCAATTACTGACCCGGCACAGAACAAGACTACCGATATAACCGTTTTTCCTTTCATTTCTTTCATATTTACACTTGACAGGGAACACTCATCGTGCCAAAGTCATCAAACATCTCTGTCTTAACAAGTTAGCAAATTGACAAATCACGCATTCTGTAATATTTTTTTACACTTAATGTCAAAAAAATTTACAGCCGGGCATCTTCACGACGTCCGGCTGTAAAGTAAAACAAGTACAACAACTAGTCTTCTGCCGCCTCCGCAGCTGCGTATTCGGCAAGAAGCTTGGTCTGCACGTCACCTGGTACAGGCTGATAGTCTGCAAACTCCTTCTCAAAAGATGCACTTCCGGCAGTAAGCGAACTCAACGAAGTAGAGTAGCGGTAAAGTTCTGCCTGAGGAACCCTTGCTTTCAATACAGCGAATCCCTTATCCGTATCCATGTCTCCGAGCACACCGCGGCGGTTCTGAAGATCGGACATCACCGCTCCCTGATATTCTGGAGGAGTCATAACGGTAACATTGTATATTGGCTCAAGGATCTTAGGACCAGCATTGCGGAAGGCCTCTTTGAAAGCATTTCGGCCTGCAATTATAAATGCTATTTCCTTGGAATCAACCGGATGCATCTTTCCGTCATAGACAAACACCCTAATATCTCGTGCGTAAGAACCGGTTAGAGGTCCCTCGCTCATTTTTTCCTTAATACCCTTAAGAATGGCAGGCATAAAGCCAAGGTCGATAGCGCCTCCTACAACACAGTTGTAGAATTCGAGTTTTCCACCCCACTCAAGATCCGTAATATCCTGGGTCTTAACATTGAGTTGAGTGTCTTTACCGTCTATCTTGAACTTAGTATTAAGTTCGCCTTCGGCTGGGCATACGAGAAGATGCACTTCTCCGAACTGACCGGCGCCGCCAGACTGCTTCTTGTGCCTATATTGTGCAGTAGCAACTTTAGTAATGGTCTCACGGTATGGCACTTTAGGAGCAAATAACTCCACATCCACGCCAAACTCATTGACAAGACGCCATTTGACGATATTGATATGCTGCTCACCATTCCCCTTGAGAATAGTCTGGCGGAGTTCTTTGTTATAATCCACCACTACGGTAGGGTCCTGAGAAGAAATTTTCTTTAGAGCATCTCCCAGTTTCTGCTCATCCTGAACCACCTTTGCCTTGATGGCACACTCATACTTGGATGCCGGGAATTCAATCCTATCGTAATTGATGCCAGAACCAGGAAGAGAAAGGGTGGTATTGGCGCGGCTATTCTTCAGCTTGACTGCGCATCCAAAGTCTCCTGCATGAATCTGGTCCACAGGCTCCCTTTTCTGACCAGCCACTGCATAAATGGTGGAAAGACGGTCTTTTCCTCCAGTCGTAGGGTCCTCAAGATCAATACCAGGGGTCACGGTGCCACTCATTACTTTGAAGTAAGAAACCTCTCCGAGGTGTGGTTCCACCGCATTCTTGTAGATAAAAATGGAAGGGGCACCATCTTCCTTGTTGGTAGGGACAGGAGCCACTCTTCTGGTAAATTCCAAGAGCCTCTTGACTCCTATGTCTTTCTTGGCAGAAACGCAGAAGACCGGGTATGCCTCACCTTTACTGATACCGACACTCAAGCCCTTGCGGATTTCATCTTCAGTAAGACTTCCTGCCTCGAAGAACTTCTCCATAAGAGTATCGTCATACTCAGCTGCCTTCTCAATCAGCTCCTGACGTGCCTCTTCTGCCCTTGAAAGAAGGTCTGAAGGGATCTCAAGATCTTCACGCGTGCCATTATTGTCCTTAAAGTGATAATACTTCATCGTGAGGACATCCACGAATCCGTCAAATGAAGGTCCGGTAGTCACTGGGAACTGGATATATACAGACTTCTTCCCAAATGACTCCTTGATGGTATTCTGCACGAGGTCCCAATCAGCCTTTTCCCCATCAAGCTGGTTGACAGCAATAATGAGAGGAAGGGACTTTTTCTCGGCAAGACGAATAAATTTTTCAGTGCCTACCTCTACACCCTGCTGGGCGTTAATCACGAGCACACCGCACTCGCAAACTTTGAAAGCGGAATAGGCGCCGCCGATGAAATCATCTGCTCCCGGGGTATCGATAAAATTGAACTTGGTATTCTGGAACTCGGCATAAAGAGGCGTAGCATATATGGAACGCTGATTGATCTTCTCGAGTTCATTGTAGTCAGACACGGTGTTCTTGTCCTCTACAGTACCTCTTCTGTCAATGACCTTACCCTCAAAGAGCATGGCTTCAGCCAACGTGGTCTTGCCGGACTTTGTAGCTCCGAGAAGTACCACGTTGCGGATTTCTTTGGTTGTGTATTCTTTCATTTTCAATGTTATTAATTATTAATAATTTCAATAATGTCTATGCGAGACTTACAAATCTAATAAAAAATGATTCTAAATACAAGATTTTTCAGTCCAATATTGCAGAAATAACTCTTCTCCTGACATTCCTATCTCTTCCAAAAGCATTTCATTTAATTCAGCCGCCCGCAAATTCAGAACACTGCACATCTCACCATAAGACATTTCGGCATCCTGAATGTCTTCCATAGCTTGCATTAATCTGCAATAATCGTTTAATATACCCATGACTCAAAATATTGTCCTATGCAAAAATGGTCCAATGTTCATTAATTCGCAACATACCAAAACAAAGTGCAGATAAATATTTCTGTTTTTTAGATAAATGTATCTTTTTTATGAACACTGTCCATAAATAGTGGAATAACCATTCCGAACTATGCTCCTATATTTGGAATTGGATTATAGTAAAAATGAACAGCGACAGCATTCATAGACAAATCAGGCACATAAGGGAAGCAGCAGGCCTTTCCCAGGCAGCTATGGCAGAGGAGTTAGGAATCGGCCGTACCACATATATTAACTTCGAGACAGGAAGGACCAAACTCTTCAGCGCCGTATTATCTGCATTTTTAGAGTATTTCAAGCTCAGCGAAAGCGAAGTGCTAGCATCCAGCAATATCGATTCTGGAGTACTTGCAGAGAATCCAAACTTTGAAGAAATGAAGCGCACCCTGACGGAAGAGTACGAAAAAAGGCTGTCGGAATACCAGAAAAGATGCACGGAGCTGGAAGAGAAAATCGCCAAAGACGAGCAAATAATAGACTCTCTGACCCAAACAAACCGCTATCTTATTAGCCAACTCCATAAAAATGACTAATTTTGTGGCATTATGCCACGAGTGATTCACTTGTCAGCGTGTCGGACTCCAGGAATATTGGAGGCCGGGTGTGATGAAGCCGGAAGAGGACCTCTGGCCGGGCCGTTGTATGCCGCAGCAGTCATACTTCCGGAGCACTTCCGGCACCCAAGACTCAATGACTCCAAGCAGATGTCCCCCAAAGACAGGTCCGAAATGCGTATAATTATTGAGAAAGAAGCCATCAGCTGGGCCGTGGAGGAAATTAGCGCAGAGGAGATAGACACCCTCAACGTTCTCTGGGCATCGGTAGAGGGCATGCAGAGGGCGGTACGCAGGTTGAGCGTAAAGCCTGAAATGATTCTTGTGGATGGGAATAGGTTTAAGCCTATGGATGGATACGAATATGTCACGGTAGTACACGGGGATGCAACCTATGCCAGCATCGCTGCGGCTTCGGTATTGGCTAAGACATACAGAGACGACAAGATGCGAGAGCTTTCCCTTGAGTATCCTCAGTACGGCTGGGACAGAAATATGGGTTATCCTACGCCAGAGCACATTGAGGCAATAAAGAAATACGGTCTGACACCTTACCATAGGCGCTCATTTCACCCTAAGGCTTTGGAAATAGGTTTATTTGATTGAACGATTAAAAGAATATGAAAAGAATTATCATCACTGCCGCGATTACCCTTTGCCTCGCGGTCCAGACAAAAGCGGACGAGGGGATGTGGATGCTACCCCTATTGGAAAAGATCAATAGCGAAGCACTCGCCAACCTCGGTTCGAGGCTAACGCCGGACCAGATATATAGCATCAATCATTCGTCCATCAAGGATGCTGTGGTACAGTTTGGCGGTGGTTGTACTGGAGAAATAATCTCCGACAACGGGCTTCTTGTCACCAATCATCACTGCGGATATGCCAGCATTCAGGCATTGTCAAGTGAAGAACATAATTACCTTGAAGACGGGTTTTGGGCGCAGAGTCTCTCTGAAGAAATTCCTGTCCCGGGACTCAGTGTAAGTTTCCTCGTAAGCATGGAGGACGTAACCGGAATGGTTGACACCGAGAAAGCACGCAAGAAAATCATCAAGAAAGCCCAAAAGAACAATCCGGGATGTACGATCCAGATTACTGGATTCTACAATGACAACGTCCAGTACCTAATAGTGTACAAGGTATATACAGATGTACGTTTCGTAGGCGCTCCCCCTGCATCCATGGGCAAATTCGGAGGAGATACCGACAACTGGATGTGGCCGCGCCACACATGCGACTTTTCGATGTTCAGAGTGTACGCTGGACCGGACAATCAGCCAGCACAGTATTCAGAATCAAATGTTCCGTTGAAACCAGCACATAGCCTCGGCATCTCGCTCAAAGGAGTGGAAGAGGGCGATTTCGCCATGATTATGGGATACCCTGGACGTACCCAGAGATTCCAGACAGCTGCCCAGTTGGAGGAAATGCTCGCCATAAATGATATCCGCATCGATGCAAGAACTGTTCTACAGGACGTAATGTGGAAAGAAATGCGGTCAGATGAAGTAGTCGGTCTCAAGTATGCCAATAAATACGCCAGTTCATCCAACGGGTGGAAGAAATGGCAAGGTATGAGGGAAGCTTTTGCTAAACTTGATGTAATCGGCAGGGAACTTGATAAGGAGCAGAGACTTGAGGAATGGATAATTGCTACCCCCGAACGTGAATCCCTATACGGCGGAGCCATAGAGGGTATCAAAAATGTGGTGGAATCTCGCCGCAGCAGCTACGAAAGTTACATACTTCTTTCAGAGACTCTAGGCAAGATAGAATTGCTTGGTATGGTAAACGCCAATAGCAATGCCAAATACAAAGACTATGATGCCAATGTGGATAGAAAAATTGCACTCGCGCTCACAGAGCACTACATAGAAAGGGCTAGTGATGAAGAAAAAGTCGACGTAAGTCGAGAATATATCGAAAACATGTTCCGCACCAGTGCGTTTATATCACCAGAAAGGCTTGAATCGGCACGCGCTGCTGGCATTGACCTGTCCAACGACCCGGCAGTGTTGCTTAGAGACAAGGTCAGAGAAGCAGCAATAAACCTTCAAACCACATACACGAGCGAAGTCCAGGAACTTAACGACTGCTCGAAGAGGTATGCAGCAGCCCTTCTTGAATGGCAGAAGGACAGGCCAAGCTATCCTGACGCCAATTTCACTTGCCGTCTGACTTACGGCACCGTCAAGGGTTATGAGCCAAAGGACGGAGTGATTTACAAATATTACACTACACTCAAAGGAGTGATTGAGAAGGAAGATCCGGATAACTACGAATTCCGAGTACCTTCTAAAGTCAAAGAACTCTACCAGAATAAGGATTACGGCATGTATGCGGACGCGGAAGGTAATCTGCGCACCTGCTTCCTTACTAATCTTGATATCACAGGGGGGAACTCAGGAAGTCCTGTCCTTGATGCAGATGGTAACCTCGTAGGACTTGCTTTTGACGGAAACTGGGAGGCCATGAGCGGAGATGTAATCTTCGAGCCAGAACTCCAAAGATGTATCTGTGTGGATATTAGGTATGTCCTCTTCATGATGGATAAGTTCGGCGAAGCTGGTTATCTGCTAGACGAAATGAACATAATAAGGTAATATGACAAAAGAAGAAATAATAGAAGCACTAAAGGAGGTTCATCATCCTGGTCGCTCCGATAGAGACATAGTGAGCCTCGGAATGGTTCAGAGTGTGGAATCTGACGAGGCGTCCGTAGTGGTGACTCTCGCCTTTTCCAAGAGACGAGATCCTCTTGCCGAGTATATAATAGGTAGCACTAGAGCCTGCCTTATAAGGCACCTGCCTTCATCCATAAAAACAGAAGTTAAGACTGTGGTTGTGGATGAAGTAAAAGAAAAGAAGAAAACCAACGTCAACGAACTTGACTTGGAGCAGCTCCGAACCGTAAGGCATATCGTGGGCATCGCTTCCGGAAAAGGCGGTGTGGGTAAATCCACGGTGGCTGTCAATTTGGCCTGCGCCCTCGCGAGACTAGGATACAAGGTAGGACTGGCCGATGCAGATGTGTATGGTCCATCCATTCCCACAATGACAGGCACAGAAGGCGCGACTCCACTTGCAGAGGACAATGACGGAAAAGAGCTCATCATTCCGCTTGAGAAATATGGAGTTAAATGGATGTCCATCGGATATTTCGCAGAGAAAGGACAGGCTCTCATCTGGCGTGGACCGATGGCTTGCAATGCTCTGAAACAGATGATTCTCCAAGTCAAGTGGGGAGACCTTGACTTCCTTCTCATCGATATGCCGCCGGGAACAGGCGACATCCATATAAGCCTCATTCAGGACATCCCGGTCGAAGGCGCCGTGGTAGTCACCACTCCTCAAACCGTAGCACTTGCGGATGTAGAAAAGGGGGTCAATATGTTCAGGAACCCTGGGGTAAACAAGCCTATTTTTGGCCTTATTGAGAATATGGCATGGTTCACACCGAAAGAACATCCGGATGAGAAGTACTTCATATTCGGAAAGGACGGTGGCACCAGAATGGCTGAAGACCTCGGAATAGATCTGCTCGGAAGAATTCCGCTAGTGCAAGGCATTAGGGAAAGCGGAGACTCTGGAGAGCCGGCTGCCCTGGGCACAGGACCTGATGGAGCGGCATTCGTTGAACTTGCGGGAAAACTCGCCCATAAACTCGGATAGAGCATGGAAGTACGAGCAAAGAAAGCACTCGGACAACATTTCCTTACCGATCAAGGTATTGCTATGACCATTGTGGACTCTCTCACTACGGAGGGAGTCCGCGATGTATTGGAGATCGGACCGGGAATGGGTGTGTTGACGCAGTACTTGCTAAAAAGGGATGACATTGACCTGAAACTCGTGGAACTTGATGGAGAATCGGTAGAATATCTGCTGACTCATTTTCCAGGGATGCAGGGAAGGCTTTATGAGGCAGATTACCTAAGACTTGACATACACACTCTTTTCAAAGGTCAATATCGGGTGATCGGCAATTTTCCTTACAATATCTCATCCCAGATTTTTTTCAAGATCCTGGACGATAAGGACAGAGTACCGGAAGTCGTGTGCATGATACAGAAAGAGGTTGCAGATCGCATCGCTGAGAAACCAGGGACCAAGACTTACGGGATATTGTCTGTATTACTTCAAGCGTGGTATGACATTGACTATATTATACCCGTAGGCTCGGGCGCATTCTGTCCGCCGCCAAAGGTACAATCTGCCGTCATACGACTGAGACGGAACTCACGTACTTCTCTTGGATGCGATGAGAAACTCTTCAAGACAGTGGTGAAGACAGCATTCAACCAACGACGAAAAACGCTTCGCAATGCGCTAAAGCCACTGCTCACTGACTCCGTAGACAAGAGTGCTCCTGTCTTTGACCTTCGCGCCGAACGGCTATCGGTGGAAGACTTCGTGGACCTTACCAATACACTGTCTTCCACGCAAGAACTCTAAGCGCCGACCTCAGATTTCATCTCTCGAAGAAGATCGAAAGCTTGAAGCGGAGTCATATTGTTAAGGTCCGCTTTCTCAAGTTTGGACTTCAACGAAGAAAGCGTAGGGTCATCAAGCTGAAAGAAAGAGAGTTGCACGCTTCCATCCTCCTCAATCTCGGTATTTTTGGCATGTTTCTCGCGACGCTCAAGGTTCTTGAGTGTCTTTTCCGCACAGTCTATAACCTCCCGCGGCATACCGGCAAGACGGGCGACATGAATACCAAAACTGTGGGCCACCCCACCTGGAACGAGTTTCCTAAGGAAAATGATATCATGACCGTCCTCCTTGATGGCTATATGGTAATTCTTTACTCGAGGGAAAATGGATTCCATGTCATTGAGCTCATGATAGTGGGTAGCAAAGAGAGTCTTTGCCCCTTTCCCCGAGTTGTGAATATACTCCACCAAAGCACGTGCTATAGACATTCCATCGTATGTAGAAGTTCCTCGGCCTATCTCGTCAAGAAGGACAAGAGAACGGGCCGACAAGTTGTGCATAATCATGGATGTCTCGAGCATCTCCACCATGAAAGTCGATTCTCCGCGAGAAATATTATCTGTGGCGCCCACACGGGTGAAAATCTTGTCAAAATACCCGAATCTCACTGAATCAGCAGGCACAAAAGACCCTATCTGGGCAAGAAGTACTATTAGCGCAGTCTGGCGCAGAAGAGCAGATTTACCAGCCATGTTTGGCCCTGTAAGAATGATAATCTGATCGCCCTTGCTATCCATAGAGATATCATTAGGAACGTACTCCTCGCCAGGAGCCATAAGAGTTTCTATCACCGGATGACGTCCTGCCTTTATCTCCAATACGCTGCTCTTATCTACTACAGGACGGCAATAATGCCTTTCATCCGCTTGATGGGCGAAACCTTGAAGGACATCAAGTTCCGCTATTACACGACAGTTGGACTGAATATCCCTGATGGACTTCTGTACATCCGCAACAAGCTCCGAATATAGGCGACTTTCAAGCTCATATATTGACGCCTCGGCCCCAAGTATCTTCTCTTCGTATTCCTTGAGTTCCGGGGTAATATAGCGTTCAGCACTTACAAGTGTCTGCTTGCGAATCCAGTCTTTAGGCACAAGGTCGCGAGATGCGTTACGCACCTCAATATAATATCCAAAGACGTTATTGTACCCTATCTTGAGGGATGTGATACCAGTACGCTCCACCTCTCTCTCCTGCATCTTGGCAAGATAGTCCTTTCCTCCGCGGGAAATACCTCTGAGCTCATCAAGTTCAGCACTCACTCCCGAAGCAATAACATCCCCTTTCCCTATCATAGTCGCAGTATCTTCCGCTAGCGTCGACTGAATCCTACCCTTTATCTTTCCAGTATTTTTCATACTGGAAATCAGCTTATCAAGTGATGCAATATCAGTCCCGGAGCATAATGAAACTATTGGCTCCATTTGGTCAAGAGAACGCCCAAGCTGACGCACCTCACGAGGCAGAATCTTCCCTGTCGCGGCACGAGAGATTATCCTTTCCAAATCGCCCACACTACCCACGCACTCACGGAGTCTTGAACGAAGTTCTTCGTTGTCACGGAAAAGTTCCACTATATCATAGCGTGCATCAAGCTTGTCAATATCAAGAAGCGGCATCGCCAACCACTCCCTGAGCAGCCGGGAACCCATAGGGGAACAGCAGCGGTCAATAGTGTCTACCAGGCTAACACCATCCTTTCCGGCATTACTCTGAAAAACCTCAAGATTGCGGAAGGTAAACTTATCCATCCAGACGAACTTATTCTCGTCTATCCGTGATATAGAGCAGATATTGCCTAGTCCAGCGTGCTGTGTCTGCTCAAGATAAGCGATCAGAGCACCAGCAGCGCACACGGCAAGCGGGTAGCGATCAATAGCAAAACCCTTGAGACTGCTCACACCAAACTGGGTCTTGAGTTTATCTTCGGCAGTACTCTGCACAAAAGCCCACTCGTCAAGGGGGGATATAAAATAGTCTGGGAACTTCTCCTTGACAGCCTTGCAAAGTTCTTTTTCCACGACCAACTCCTTAGGCGAGAACGAAGAAAGCAATGTCCCGATGTAATCAACGGAGCCTTGCGCTACCTTGAAGGTACCTGTGGAAACATCCAGGAATGCAGCTCCGCACTGCTGTCCGTCAAAATGAAGCCCAGATAGAAAGTTGTGTTCACTGCTATCAAGCATACCTTCACCGAATGCTATGCCTGGGGTGAGAATTTCAGTAACACCTCGCTTTACAAGCTTGGTCTTAACCAAGGCAGGATCTTCAAGTTGATCACAGATGGCCACCTTATAGCCAGCACGGACTATCTTCTGAAGATAGGACTCAAGGGCATGATGCGGGAAACCGGCCATCGCGGTAGTGCCCTTGTCACCGTTGGAGCGGCGCGTCAGAACTAGCCCGAGAAGTTTGCTCGCAAATACCGCATCATCAGAATATGTCTCATAGAAATCTCCGACTCGATACAGAAGCAATGCTTCCGGATGCTGTGCCTTTATGCTGAAATACTGCTTCAGCAGCGGCGTATCTTCTCCATTCTTAGCCATAAAGTAAAACTGAATATCTCACAAAATTAATAAAATTATCCGTACCTTTGGACCCGTTATGGAAGATAAACGCAGACTGCTCATAATCACATACTACTGGCCCCCTACCGGTGGCTCAGGTGTGCAGCGTTGGGTCAAGTTCTGCAAGTATCTCCCGGATTTCGGGTGGAGTAGCGTCATATACACTCCCGAGAATCCAGAAAGACTCGCTTACGATAAGAGCCTGGAGTCAGATATTCCATCTGACACAGAAGTTCTCAGCACGCACATCACTGAACCCTACGCACTGTACCGTAAACTGCTTGGGAGAAGAGACAGACAGCAGGTCAACCCGCTAAATTCCACGGACAATTCTTTCAAATCGCGTCTTTCACGCTGGCTTCGAGGCAACCTGTTCATCCCGGACCCACGTGTAAGCTGGGTTCGCCCATCAGTCAGGTATCTATGTAAGTATCTTAAAAGTCACCCCGTAGATGCCGTCATCACCACAGGTCCACCGCAGTCAATGCATCTCATTGGTAGAGAACTCAAGCGCCGCACGGGAATTACATGGATAGCCGATTTCCGCGATCCATGGACACAGATGTTCTACTATAAGCACCTGGACCTCAGCAAGTATGCGGACAGGAAGCATCACCGTCTTGAGCAGAGTGTTCTCGATGAGGCCGATGTCGTAATAGCAGTCTCTCCGCTTGTGAGAGATGACTTTGCGACCCAGACGTCCACCCCGGTAGAACTTATCACCAACGGGTTCGATCCGGATGACTTTCCCAAAACAATGAGCACGCCGCCACAGGACGAAAAGTTCAGGATCGTGCACACTGGACTATTTGCATCTGACGGCAATCCGACAAACCTCTGGAGCGCGCTTTCCGACAAGTGTAGAGAAGACAAACAGTTTGCGGACAGACTGGAAATTCGCCTTGCAGGCAAGACTGACAAAGAAATTGTCGATTCCATCAAAGCCTACGGGCTCGGAAGCAATCTGATAAATCTTGGCTACCTTCCTCACGAAAAGGTCGTTCAGGAGCAGCGCAATGCAAGCCTGCTTATCCTACCGCTCAGACGAGAGCCAGAGTACTCAAAAGTCTTGCCTGGAAAAATTTTCGAGTATATCGCATCCGGACGACCGGTTCTCGGCATTGGACAGGAGGATGGAGCCGCGGCAAGGGTTTTAGAAGACTCTGGAGCTGGAAGAATGTTCGGCTGGAACGAAAAGGAAAGACTCCTGCAGTTCATGGAGAATAGCCATGCCCCTGCAGATAATATAGAAAAATACAGCCGGTGCGAACTTACCGCAAGACTGGCAGAACTATTGGATAAATATACGAAATGAATAAAAAGACACTGATTCAGACTCTGTGTATAATACTATTTTTTATCGTTCTCGCCTACGGATTTGTACCGCAGGTACTCGGCGGGAAAATAGTGAACCAGAGCGATATCTCAGGATGGCAGGGAATGTCTCATGAGATGATGGAATGGAACAAGGAGCATCCTGATGACCAAACAGCATGGACAGAATCAATGTTCGGCGGAATGCCCACAACCACCATTCACGCCTCCACAAAAGGAGACCTCACCCAGTATTTCTACGACTTTCTGACGACTTTCGGGAAAAGACCAGCGACATACCTTTTTATTTCCCTTTTGGGTGCATGGCTGCTGATGCTATCATTCGGTGTCAGTCCGCTGATAGCCATAGGCGGAGCCATAGCTGTGACTTTCTGCTCATACAATCTTCAGATCATCCAGGTGGGGCACAATACCAAGATGCAGGCCATCGCATTCTTCCCATGGGTGCTCGCTGCGCTGGCATATGTCTGGAACTTCGCCCTCAAAAAGAAGAGATGGCTTCCATACACTGCTTTAGGCGCTGCGCTTTTCGGAATGACCCTCAACTTCCAGATCAAGGCAAACCATCCACAGATAACATACTATCTGGCATTGGTGATACTAATTTATTCCATAGTCATGATCGTATGGTATCTGCGTGACGCCAAGAGACGCGCTACCATTAACAGATTTCTGATTTCATGCGGGCTTCTCCTCGTGATGGGATGTGCCGGTATAGCGACCAATGCCATCAAACTCCTCCCTACGTACGAATACACGCCATATTCCATGCGCGGAGGAAATCCTGACGCAGACGGAGGTGCTACAAAAGGACTTGACATGGACTATGCCACCGCCTGGTCTTATGGATGGGAGGAGATTCCAAATCTTCTCATTCCTAACTTCAACGGAGGCTCTTCATCTGGTGCCGTGAATCCTCGCAAGTCTGAAACTTACAGTCTTCTTAAGAAGGCAGGACAGCCTAACCTCAAGGAAGTATCCAAGGCTCTTCCACTATATTGGGGACCGCAGCCATTCACGGCAGGCCCTATGTATATGGGAGCCGTTACGATATTCCTTTTTATGCTAGCCCTGTTATGTTACAAAGGGAAAGACAAATGGTGGATACTAGCCACCTGCATACTATCCATACTCCTTGCTCTCGGCAGCCATCTAATGTGGTTCACAAAGTTCTTCTACAACTATGTACCACTTTACAATAAGTTCAGAACCGTGTCTATGGCTATGGTCATACTTCAGATATGCCTGCCGCTCCTCGCGTTCATTTTCTTAGACAGAATGGTGAAGGATAATGATGCTGCGCAAGCCTTCAAGAAGAAAGGATGGATTGCACTAGCTGTAACGGGGGGATTCTGTCTACTGTGCCTATTGATTCCAGGCCTTGCCGGGAACTTCAGGGGAGCCGCCGATGCAAGCCTACCGGATGTGCTCTCAGATGCATTGGCAGATGACCGTAGAGGTATGCTAAAAGCCGACGCGCTCAGATCTCTGCTGCTAATTCTCGGAGCATACCTTTTACTTCTGTGGTCCTGCACTTCACCAAAGAGTGCCGCCAAAACATTTGCAACACAGCCGCAGATGGGACAAGCTCGCAGACGCACCGCCGCACTTCTAGTCAGCCTGCTGATACTTCTCGATTTGTTCCCACTAGACAAGAGGTACCTTAATTCCGACCACTTCGTCACACAAAAAGACTTCCTCGGGCAGTTCGATAAAAGACCTGTGGACGAACTGATACTAGAGGACAAGGACCTCTCATATAGAGTTGTAGACCTGACAGTGGACCCATTCAATGACTCTCATCCATCCTACTGGCACAAGAATGTCGGAGGTTATTCTCCAGCCAAACTGCGCAATTATCAGACATTCATAGAGAACACCCTACAGAAAGAGTTAGGGACCATAGCATCAGCCATCTCTGGATGCAAAACCATAGACGAAGCTGAAGCGAAACTACCTTACCTTGAGGGGCTTGCTACCATGAACTGTCGCTACATCATAGTGGGCGAAGACATGGCGCCAATAAGATACCAATACGCCAAGGGAAACGCATGGTTTGCCGATAACGCCGCAGGACAAGCCGAAATGACTTCTTACGCCCCCAATGAACTTCACTATAAGTACACATCTGAAACAGGAGGAGAACTAGTCTTCAGTGAGGTCTATTACCCTAAAGGTTGGACACTCACGCTTGACGGCACAGATATAATTCCGATGAATCAGTCTGGAGAAATACTACGCTGCGCCAAAGTTCCTGCTGGGGAGCATACACTCGTAATGAGATTTGATCCTCCGTCCTATCGCATCGGAGAGAAAATATCCCTTATATCTTCAATACTGCTATTCGCAATATTTCTGGCGTCAATAGCGGTAGCCGCATATCCATACCACAAGCGTACCTATTCTGTAGAAGAAAATGGAAACAATCGTTCATAATAAGTTTCACGAACTGTTCGGAGGAAACGGCCGCATATACTCTTCCGGAGGCAGAATCAACCTCATAGGAGAACATACCGACTATAACGGAGGGTATGTGTTCCCTGGAGCCATTGACAAGGGCATTACTACAGAGATAAGGGCCAACAACACGGACAAAGTAAACGTATATTCTATCGATTATGCCGCCAGTTGTTCGTTTAGACTTGACGAGTCGGGCAAACCGAAGGAACTCTGGGCAAGATATGTGTTCGGAGTGTGCATGGAGATGCAGAAAAGAGGTGGACACGTCCGCGGATTCGATGCCGTGTTCGCAGGGGACGTCCCTTTAGGTGCCGGACTATCATCTTCAGCAGCTCTGGAAAGTTGCTTCGCCTATGCGCTGAACGATCTATTCGACAACAGTTTCGATCTATTAGAGCTTGCAAGGATAGGGCAGAGCACGGAGCACAACTATTGTGGGGTAAAATGCGGCATTATGGATCAGTTCGCCTCATGCTTCGGACACAAGGGGCAACTTATCAGACTCAACTGCAAGACTCTCGAGCACAAATATTATCCTTTTGACCCGACAGGCTATAATTTGGTGCTTGTGGACTCATGCGTAAAGCATTCTCTTGCTTCATCCGCGTATAACCTCCGGAGGGCATCATGCGAGAGGGCGTCTGCAGCTATTCATGCCATACATCCAGAGGTAGAGTGCCTGAGCGATAGCAAGAGGGCGTGGCTAGAAGAAGTGAGAGGAACAATCAGCGAAGAAGATTTCATGCGCGCCGAATATGTGATAGGAGAGGTGCAGAGAGTTCTGGACGTGTGTGACGCGCTAGAAAGGCGTGACTATGAGACGGTGGGTGAAATGATGTACCAGACACACTTTGGTCTCAGTAGGCTATACGAAGTGAGTTGCGAAGAATTGGATTTTTTGGTTCGTCTTGCAAGGAGAATGGATGTCAGTGGCGCCCGTGTCATGGGCGGAGGCTTCGGTGGATGCACCATCAACCTTGTACGGGAAGAGCTCTGCGAGGCTTTTAAGGAAACCGCGGCCGAGCAGTTCCGTTCAGAGTTCGGGAGCAACCCCAAGTTTTATGATGTAAAGGTAAGTGATGGAGCCCGAAGAATAAGGTAAATGACATACAAGCGTGAAATGTATGACTTTCGGTCTCTTTTTCTTATCTTTGCCAAGTTTGGCAAAAAACTAAAATATTTACAATAGATGGCACAGAAAAAAATCGATTGGTCAAAGCTCTGGAAGACAGAGGATTGGCTCGCAGTATGGCTTGGTTTTATCGTTATTATCATTGCTTGCGTAGCGGTGCTTACCAAAGCTTTTGACTTCTCAGCACTGAAATTTTCCACATGGTCTATGGGCGAAGCTCAGGCTTCTGGAGCAACCCCTCTCGGACAACAACTCGCCAGTGGTGCATTTTGGGCCAAACTTGCCCTGACATTTGGAGTACTCGGAGTGCTTTTTACCGTCGGTGCAAAATGCCTTGGTACGAATGTAAGAAAATATGTTCCGGCTTTCATAGGACTATTTGTTCTTGCCGTAGCCGTACGTCTTATAAGCGCAGAATTTACGCTCAACCGATACCTTGAATGGGCATTCTGGGCTCTCATCGTCGGCCTGCTCGTATCCAATACTGTCGGTGTTCCACAGTGGCTAAGACCAGCCATCAAGACAGAGTTCTACATCAAGACCGGTCTTGTGATAATGGGTTTCTCGGTACTGTTCTCCAACATTGCCAAATTCGGTCTTTACGGACTCGGCATAGCATGGGTAGTCACCCCTATTGTGATTATCTTCATGTGGTGGTTCGGAACCAAGGTCCTCAAGATTGACAACAAACCACTAGTCATCACCATGGCTTCTGCTACTAGTGTATGCGGAACATCAGCAGCCATCGCCACTGGTGCCGCTTCCGGATGCAAGAAGAACGACCTTACCATGGCAGTATCCATCTCAATCATTTTCACAGTGCTCATGATGGTATTTGAGCCTATTATCATCAGGGCCTGCGGTATGACACCACTTATGGGTGGCGCACTCATAGGAGGCACAGTGGACAGTACGGGTGCAGTGGTTGTCGCAGGTACAGCCCTCGGAGAGGAAGCACAGACAGCGGCAGTGCTCGTCAAATCAATACAAAACATTCTCATCGGATTCGTGGCATTCTTCGTAGCACTATTCTTCGCTACCAAGGTGGACAATTCTGGAATGCAGAAGGTTGGAGCATCAGAAATATGGACTAGATTCCCGAAATTTATCATAGGATTCTTCGTGGCTTCTTTGGTGGCATCGTTCATCATTCAGCCTGCTTTCGGCTCAGACAGCGTGTCTGCTATCAACAAAGTACTTGACCAATACAAGAACTGGGCATTCGTACTGGCATTCACAAGCATTGGACTCGACACAAACTTCAAGGAGATTATTAAGCAGATGCAGGGAGGAAAAGTCCTTTGGCTCTATGTGGTGGGACAGGTATTCAACATTGTACTCACATTCGCCATGGTATGGTTCTTACTCTCTGGCGTAGTGTTCCCGATTCCTGTGCTTGACTAGGCCGTGGGAAAGACTGCATCAAAGATATACAAAGTGGTCACCCTTATATTCGGGGTGGCCGTTTTGGTATGTGCCATATTCCTGATGGCGACAGGCGCCGGACTACAAGAGGAATTGGATTTCGGGGCTGGTGCATATTACTATGCCGATATTCCTGAATTTCAGAAATACCTTGCCTGGGATACTTTCAAGGAATCCTTGCCGTATTGGGTGTATGTGATATTGTTCCTTGTATGGGGCGTTCTGATGTACATGCTTTGGAAATGGATTGACAGAAGAAAAAGATGAGCGAGCTGACAGAGAAATGCCGCAGTTGCGGCCAGATGCATAGATTGTCCTTTGACAATATAATCAATGTCACCGGGCATCCAGAACTCAAGGAAAAGGTGTCAAACGGGGCGTATTTCACCTGGGAGTGTCCACACTGTGGTACGTCAAACATCATCGGGACAGTGCCGTGTTTGTATCACGATGCCTCGGAGCACTTGATGATAGTTCTCTCAGGTGGAGCTTTGAAAATCGATAATGTACCGCAAGAATATATATGCAGGGTCGTAGATAGCGTGGGTCAGCTCATAGAAAAAGTAAGAATCTTCAATGCAGGACTTGATGATGCCACAATGGAACTGTGCAAATATATCACTTGTCAGGAAATGAAGAAATCTGCCGACCTTAAGTTCGTGAAGATGGACGGGGCTGACGGGGAACTCACATTCACGTATCCACAAAATGGAGAAATGGAGATGATAGTGGTGGGCTTCAACGTGTACGAGGACTGTGCAGGAATCATTCGAAGAAATCAAGATCTCCAGACCTCCGCCAGAGAAGAAAGGCGCATTGACAGGGACTGGATTTCCAAACATTTTGCATAAACAAAGATAATATGGAAAAAACTTGGAGATGGTTTGGCCGTAAGGACAAAATCACGCTTGAGATGCTACGCCAAATAGGCGTGGAGGGAATCGTTACTGCTCTACATGAAATTCCCAACGGAGAAATATGGACAGAAGAAGCCATCGCAGACCTTCGAGATTACATAGCATCATACGGAATGCGTTGGTCTGTAGTGGAAAGCCTTCCAGTATGTGAAGCCATCAAATATGCCGGACCAGAAAGGGATGAACTCATACAGAAATATGTCGTCAGCCTGGAGAATCTCGGCAAATGCGGCATCAAGACCGTATGCTACAACTTCATGCCAGTACTTGACTGGGCACGTACTGACCTTGGTCATCTGATGCCCGATGGCACGAGGGCGCTATATTTCGATTATGCGAGGTTTGCCTATTTCGACATAAGAATTCTATGTCGAAAAGATGCGGAAAAGGACTATCCAGAACACATTCTCCAAAAGGTAAAGGACCTGGACAAGACTATGGATGATGCGGCCAGACATGCGCTCGTGGATTCACTCATAGTCAAGACTCAAGGATTCGTAAACGGTAATATCTCTGAGGATGATACAGCTCCAGTGGCGCATTTCAAACAGCTGCTCGCATTGTACGATGGCATTGACAAGGATGCCCTTCGCTCCAACCTTATCTATTTTCTAAAGGCAATAATGCCCGTATGTAACAAATACGGCATCAATATGTGTATTCACCCGGACGACCCGCCAATGCCAGTATTCGGACTTCCTCGCATCGCAGGAAGCGCAGAAGACATTAGGTTCATCCTGAATTCGGTGGACGACTTCCACAACGGACTGACGTTCTGCGCCGGTTCCCTCTCAGCTGGAGCACACAACAATGTAGAGGAAATGGCAAGGGAATTCGCTTCGCGTACTCATTTCGTGCACCTGAGAACCTGTAAATTGCTAGAAGACGGCAATTTCGTGGAAGCGCCACACTGCCACGGAAGAGTAAATCTTGTCGAACTCATACGAATATTCGAGAGTGAACCAAGGCAGCTCCCGATGCGTGTAGACCATGGACGGGATATGCTTGGAGACGAGACTAAAGGATACAACCCAGGGTACAGTTTCCACGGAAGAATGCTTGCTCTCGGTCAGGTGGAGGGTATGATGTGCGCCGTGCAGGATGAGATGTCAAAAAATAACACGAAAACGATATGAACGAAATGTATTCTGTAGCCGGAAAGGTCGCTGTAATCAGCGGCGCAGCTGGCGTTTTGGGCGGTTCTCTCGCCCGCCATTTTGCAGCACAAGGGGCAGATGTAGTGGCCCTCGTGCATAGAGAAGAACAAGTTGAACCTACACTGAAGTCTCTGCGGGTATTGGGTGGAAATCCGTCCGCATACGCTTGCAATGTAATGGACACGGTGGAAGTAAAAAAAATAGCTGATGCTGTAGTCAAGGGCTATGGTAAGGTAGACATACTCATCAATGTCGCCGGGGGGAATGTCGCCGGGGCCAACGTGATGCCGGACCAGAACTTCTGGGACATGAAACTTGAGGACTGGGACAAAGTACTGAGCCTAAACCTCAACGGCACCGTTTACCCATGCCACGTATTTACGGAAGTATTCGCAACTCAAGGGTACGGCTGCATACTTAACATCTCTTCCATGGCGGCCTATGACGCGCTAAGCCGAGTTGCCGGATATGGAGCAGCCAAGGAAGGCGTATCCAACTTTACACGTTGGCTTGCAGCTGAAATGGCTATCAAGTACGGAGAGAAAATCCGCGTCAACGCCCTCGCTCCTGGATTCTTTATCGGCAAGCAGAACCGTGCTGCCCTTCTTAACGAAGACGGATCTCTTACAGATCGCTCCATGAAGGTAATAGCCAAGACACCCATGCGCCGTTTCGGGGATATCACCGAACTTAACGGAGCCGCGCAGTTCCTATGCAGCGATGCCGCAAGTTTTGTCACAGGGGTAGTTCTCCCTGTGGACGGTGGATTCAGCTCATTTAGCGGAGTATAAAGTATAATTACAGATCTACAGAGAACAGCAGTTCCACACTATGCCGGCTTCCTGACGACGAATCTTGGTCCAACAGGGAGCCGGTATTGTAGTCATACCTCACTCCGATACGAGTATCCAAAGGTATCCAGAGAAAATTACCAAGTTTAAGACGGAACTCTGCCCCAGCACTTGCAAGGCTGGCCCTCCCACGAGCCCCACTATATAATCCTACATCAAAATGAGGCACAAATTCCAGATTTCTTAAATATGCTACTGGAGAAAGTCCGCTCCAATCAAGAGAAGCAAACGGAAGAGCGTAATCTACACTCAATAGGCATCGGTTCACGTACCCGGCTACAATACTACCACCCATTGAAGAACTAAACCCCCGTGGAACAGTGTTGGCATAAATCTCCATGAGAGCCCCTTCTCCGATACTTTTCTCAACTATTCCACGAAGCCTGAATCCATCCCTTCGGCCCAATCCTGGAAGATAACCGTAGAGCGATGCATACACTACGGGACGGAAGACATCATCAATACAAGGCCTGAAGGCTGTACCAAACTCGGCCCCTACCCCAAACCGAGGGAAAATACGTGAATCTGGAATCCCTTGAATACAATAAGCCCGCACTCCTGCATGAACCCTTGAAAAGACTTCGTAACTAGCATAAGGTCTCCCTTCCACATCGGCAAGACAGAATGAGTCGTTGCTAAACGAAGCACTAATGCTCGGAACAAGTCCAATGCTCTTGTCTGCTCGCGAGAAGTTAAATGGTATATAGCTACGCAAGTATAGATTTGCACCTGGACTTCCCGTATAATCGGCATCAAGAAACATACTGCCGCTGCTATCATTGCACAGAAGATAACGCAGGGCCTGACGGTCATTTACCCTGAGTTTCGCCTCAATCACAGGATAGAGTGCAGTAGTAGTGATGTTGATGTACCCGGCGGTCCGCCATGATCCAGAGTAATCACGGAAAGAGTGAACGGCAGCAGCACCGTAAATATTGCCAAGCGGATTCTGGAGGAAAAGCGTAGCACCAAGTCCGACATCATTGCTGAGTGAGTAGAAACTCTGCGCATCTATGGCATCATAATCAACATAAAAAGGAGCCCACGAATGAGGTATAAAAGGGAATTTATGGTATCGCCGCGGCGACATCGGTACAGACACAGACACGGTATCCGCACAAACGCGAGCAACTCTGGATCTTGGAGTAGTAAATGGATATTCCACCACCTCTGCGTAATTAATTTTACGGCTCAACAGACTATCCGTCTTAGCAAGGATACGCCCCTTAGAAAGAGGTGTGGATAAAACCAGATGCCCATCCCCATCCAAGCAGAAATCAGAAACCCCATAGCGGCTGACGGTACATTGTCGAACCTCCCCATTTGCTGGATCCAACTCGTACAATTCATTCACACCAGTGCGGTCGCAAGTAAAGAAAATTTTACCATTTAAAGACCATAGATCCTTGATTTTTACCGGTTCAAAAGGAAGTACTGGCGAGAAATCCGGCACAGAGCAAATACTAAACCCTTCAGAAGAGAGCACTCCAGCATATAGATTCGAGCCGCACCATGCAGTCTGTGTCACCTGCATTCCGGACGGAGCCTTGTGCTTTTCAATGACAGAACCATCGCTTGCATTAATAATGACTACACTGCTTGACGTATCTTCTTCATAACTGGTCACTGATAGACGGATTCCGTCAGGTGACACAGATGGATTATAGTAACGCTGCCTAGTGGTTACCCGATGTCGTCTGGATAGCGAGTCAAGACAAAAAATATCAGAAAATGAACGATACTCCCACCGCAAGTCAGGAACATATTCACTCCAGAATAGAGAACTCTCTGACGCTGACAGGCGGCTATGGTAGGAAGACACTCCGGCAACACTTTTGACTGAACCGTCTTCTGCGACACTTACAATGCCTGGTGTGTGAGTTTTTCCGCTGCGTATGGCATATAACCCACCATTCCACATCACTGGACTGGTAAACTCCTCATAGTCCTTTAAAGTATCAGTCAAAAGCTCGACATGAGGAAACGGTCCACGCTGAGCTTCGTCAAGTCGCCATGAACGTGATAGGGAGTCAAGGTTGCGGCGAAAACCGGCAGCAAACTTTCTCCCAGGCAGTCCGCGGAATCTGTAGTTGTCGCCAGACATGGCAATATACCCGGCCCGATAATAATCAGGAGTATAATTTTTAAGTGACCCATACCTCCACTGATAGAAGTCCCGTTCTATTCCAGACCCAGTAGCCACTCTGTAATATTCAAGGAAATCAGCAGTGCGCCCTCGTCCAGAGAGAGTTCCTTCAGTCTCAGCTATCACGGCAGAGCCTTCAAGAAGGCTTAGTTCCGTAGTCAGAATCAGCCCTGCTCCGTGCCCAAGTCCTCCAAACAGATACCCAAGAGGCTTCCATGGGAACTTGCCCGAGAGGTCAGTCATTCGTCTGAGATGATCGCTTTCGTGTATCACGAGATGTTCGTTCCATGGTGATGCAAGAGGGTCGTATGCGTCAGGAACGGTTTGAAGTTCCATGCGCAACGGTGGAAGAGTGACCATTCCGTTGGAGTAGGAGCGGCGAGTGCGCAGGAGCACAGGCACGCGCCTTGCGCGCGACGGTGCTATGCTCTCAAGCCTGAGAGCATAAACTCGCGCCAGCGAGTCCTGCCCGCACGGATATATCACATCGAAATGATCAGTCTTGATATGCATCCATTTTACGCGTGGAGAATCACTCCCGGTGGTGTAGAACTGAGCATCGGAGTTGATCACAGACACAATTACAAGACATATAACTGATATAATAAGTCTCTTCATGCCGGCAAATGTAGTGAATTAGTTTCTTTTTCTGCATTTTTTATCTATCTTTACACGGTTTGAATCATCAATGGTGAAGACAATTCTGAAATACATCTCTCTTATGGCAGGTTTATGTATCCTGACATTCTCGTGCGGTCAGAGCTCCAAAAAGGCTGCAAACGAGAGAGGGAATGATGTCAGAAAATTTCCCCATACAGAGATCCCTTCCATTGTAGACTCCGACCCGTCTCTCAGAATTTCATATCTTGCAGAGCATTGGTGGGACAAATTCTTCAGCGGCAGCGGACGCACCGACTCCGCTTTCGTAATGGGAGTGTCCAAGGCGGAAGTAGAGCAGAACATGTCTGCGTATCTTGGGGCTCTGCACCTGCTTCCAGTGGACAAGGCGCAGAAATATGTGACAGAGTTCTTCTCAGACATGGAAAACGGATGTCTAAGAGATAGCCTGCACACCAAGGCAGCATACGAGCAGATGACAGACATAGCCTGCAGGTACTTCTATGATCCAAACTCGCCTCTACGCAGCGAAGACTTGTACCTTCCTTTCGTGAAAGGGCTGGTAAGTTCTCCGCTCACCGCCCCCGAAAAAATTTCCGGCTATAGATTTGAGTTAGAGAAATGCATGATGAACCCTTACGGTGCAGTAGTTCCAGACTTCACGTTCAAGGATGCCACCGGACGCTCTTACAGACTGCATCAGATCAAAGCTCAGTACACAATACTGTTTTTCAGCAACCCAGGCTGCCAGTCCTGCAAGGACATAATTGACCAGATTGGAAGCAGGAATTACATAGATGCCCTCATAGAGGGAGGACACCTCGCTATTGTCAATGTCTACATTGACATGGCAATAGATCAATGGCGCGAATATGAGCCAAACTATCCACGCAACTGGTACAATGGGTATGACCCGGACGGAACTATCAACGAAGGCGAACTCTACTATGTAAGAGCCATTCCGTCCCTTTATCTACTTGACTCCCAAAAGCGTGTGATAATGAAAGACGCCCCGGTGGAGAGAGTTCTTGAGTTTTTTGACAATATGATTAATTCAACACAATATGACTGATATCAGAAGAAAAATTTGGGGCAAACTGCCCGATGGTACACCTGTGTACAAGTACATTATGACCAATGCAAGCGGAGCATCCGTAACCCTCAGTAACATTGGTGCAGGTATCGTTTCAATAATGGTTCCGGACAAGAACGGCAAACTCGGAGACGTAGTTCTCGGATACAACAAGCCAGAGAGTTATCTTTACGACGGACCATGCTCAGGAAAAGTTCCTGGACGTTTTGCTAACCGTATTGCCAAAGGCAAGTTCACTCTTGACGGAAAGGAGTATACTCTTCCTATCAACAACGGAGAGAACCACCTTCACGGCGGCCCAGAAGGATTCCACAACAAAGTGTGGGAGTCTCGCAAACATAAGGGAATGGTAGAATTCAAGTACACCTCTGCTGACGGCGAGATGGGCTATCCTGGCAACCTCACGGTAGTTACCCGTTACTCATGGAGCGATGACAACGAACTCAAGATGACTTTCAGCGCCAAGAGCGATGCGAAGACAGTCATCAACCTCGTAAACCACGTGTACTTCAACCTCAACGGAGGAAAGGGCAACATCAAGAGACACTTCCTCAGAATCCCTGCTTCAGGATATCTTCCTACTGACAAGGGGCTTATCCCTACAGGACCTATTGATCCAGTAGCCGGAACTCCTATGGATTTCCGCAAGGCCAAGACTATTGGAAAGGACATCGACAAGGATTTCCCTGCTCTTAACTATGGTAAGGGCTACGATTCATGCTGGGTTCTTGACAACTACGAGGAAGGTCAGCTCAACGAAGCAGCCGAACTCTACTCAAACGTCAGCGGAAGGGATCTCAAGATCTACACCACACAGCCATCCATCCAGATCTACACGGGCAACTATCTCGCTGGCTGCCCTGTCGGAAAGAACAGACGCATCTATGGAGACTATAGCGGTGTTGCAATGGAGACACAGCACTTCCCGGATAGCCCTAACCATCCAGAATACCCTACTACCGAACTGCTCCCTGGACAGACCTACAACGAGGCCACTGTCTATGTGTTCGGCATCAAGAAATAGTCAATGAGACAATATCTCGATTTATTGGAAAAAATTATCAACACCGGCACGGTCAAACAGGATCGTACTGGTGTTGGTACCAAAAGCATCTTCGGACACCAGATGCGCTTTGATCTCAGCGAGGGATTTCCACTCCTCACCACCAAAAAAGTGCACCTGAAATCCATTATTTACGAACTGCTCTGGTTCATAAGCGGAGATACCAACGTCAAGTACCTTCAGGACCATAAGGTCACCATCTGGGATGAATGGGCTGACGAGAATGGTGATTTGGGTCCAATATACGGACATCAGTGGAGAAGTTGGCCGGCCCCAGACGGCAGGAAAATCGACCAACTCGCTGAAGTCATAGAGACGATAAAGCACAACCCGGATTCAAGAAGAATGCTCGTGTGCGCATGGAATCCAGGCGAGGTGGACAAGATGGCGCTTCCACCATGCCATTGCCTGTTCCAATTCTATGTAGCAGAAGGGAAATTGTCCTGCCAGCTCTACCAAAGAAGTGCGGACACATTCCTTGGAGTACCATTCAACATAGCATCTTACGCACTGCTAACCATGATGATAGCTCAGTGCTGCGGACTTTCGCCAGGTGAGTTCATCCATACCACTGGAGACACTCATATTTACCTCAACCACCTCGAACAAGTGCACGAACAGCTTTCTCGTACGCCAAGAGCACTCCCTAAAATGAGGCTCAACCCTGAGGTCAAGAGTGTGTTTGACTTCAAATACGAAGATTTTACATTGGAAGGATATGACCCTTGGCCAGCCATTAAGGCACCAGTAGCAGTATAGGACTTTTATGGAGAAATGCATCATAGTAGCAGTAGCAGACAACGGAGCTATCGGAGTGAAAGGCGAATTACCCTGGCACATATCTGAAGACCTCAAATATTTCAAAAGGGTCACACTCGGATGCCCGGTAATCATGGGAAGAAAAACATTCGAATCCATAGGAAGACCCCTCCCTGGAAGGAAGAACATCGTATTGAGTTCTCGGCCAGGATTGCCAGATACAGTACACATAGCGCATTCTCCATCGGATGCTTTCCATGCTGTTGATGGGGCAGACAAATGCTTCGTCATCGGTGGAGCGATGTTGTATAGGCAGATGATAAATGATATGGACAAGCTCTACGTAACTCTTGTACATACCTCCATTGAGGACGCAGACGCGTTCTTTCCTAACATTGACCGCACAATATGGAAAGAAGAGTCCCACTCTGAAATGCTTCATGACGAGAAAGAAGGACTTGACTTTGAGTTCATAGTATATACAAAATAACACACCACATACATGAGAAAAGCACTATTAATAACCATAGCGCTGGTATTGGGAATATCAGCATCAGCAAAGGATCATGAGGGAATAACATCCACAAGTCACGGCAAGGATTATTTTACACTTATCGAGAACGGGATACCGATTTCCATCATCTACGATAACAAGGACTACGAGGGCGTACAAATTGCCGCTCACAACTTGCGAAAAGACTTCGGTCGCGTGTGCGGAACAGAGCCGCCATTTGGCATAGCGTTCAGTCGCTCCATGCAGAAGCAGAACGCCATCATCGTAGGGTCGGTCGACAGTAAACTGATTCAGGATCTCGTAACCGATGGAAAATTAGACGTAAGTAGCATTAATGGCAAGAGGGAGACATATCTGATTACCACTGTTACCGACCCTCAAAGGTTTGTCCAGGAAGCGCTTGTGATAGTAGGTAGCGACAAACGTGGCACAATCTACGGAATATACGAACTCTCGGAGCAGATAGGGGTTTCCCCATGGTACGACTGGGCAGACGTACCTGCAGAACACCACGACGACCTCTCAATCAAACGTGGAGTATGGACAGTAGACGAACCTGCCGTCACATACCGCGGAATCTTTCTAAACGATGAAGCTCCATGCCTAACATCTTGGGTAAGGAACACATACGGCACCAATTATGGCGGTCATGATTTCTACGCACGCGTCTTTGAACTCATTCTAAGGCTTCGTGGCAATTATCTCTGGCCTGCCATGTGGAGTTGGTCATTCTATGCAGACGACCCTCTTAACAGTAAGACAGCGGACGATATGGGCGTCATTATGGGAACATCACACCATGAGCCTATGGCACGCAATCATCAAGAATGGGCAAGACGTCGAGGCGCTGATGGTCCATGGGACTACGAGACCAATAAAAAGGCGCTGGACAAATTTTTCCGCGAGGGCATACAGCGTGCCAAGAACACCGAGGACATCATTACCATAGGCATGCGCGGTGACGGAGATGCGCCTATGGGAGGCAAGGTAGGACACGATCATGAATACGTCCCGCATGATGAGGAGACGATAGCTCTTCTCGAGAAAATCATCTCCAACCAGAGAAAAATCATTGCCAAGGAGACAGGACGTCCAGCAAGTGAAAGACCGCAACTCTGGGCGCTTTACAAGGAAGTACAGCGATACTATGAGAAAGGTCTTCGCGTGCCGGATGACGTGATAATACTCCTATCCGATGACAACTGGGGAAACGTTCGCAAACTTCCAAATACCGAAGAAAGGAAGCGCTCAGGTGGATGGGGACTATACTATCATATTGACTACGTAGGAGAGCCGAGATGCTCAAAATGGCTCAATATCACGCCTATACAAAACTTATGGGAGCAGTTCCAGCTCGCCTACACACATGGGGTGGACAAACTCTGGATACTCAATGTCGGTGATCTTAAACCGATGGAATACCCTATAACCCTTTATATGGACATTGCTAGAAATCCTGGTAAATTCACGGCAGCAAACCTACTTGAGCATACATACCGCTTCTGTCGCCAACAGTTCGGAGAAAGTCAAGCCAAGGAGGCAGCAAGAATCCTCAACCTCTATAGCAAATACACGGGACGTATAACCGCAGAGATGCTTGACCGCAACACCTATAATCTTCAGACAGGTGAGTTCAAGCAGGTTACCGATGAATTCAAGTGCCTTGAAGCAGATGCACTTAGGCAGTACCTGTCTCTTGAACCACAATACAGAGATGCCTACAAACAGATCATCCTATTCCCAGTGCAAGCCATGTGCAATATGTACGAAATGTACTATGCTCAGGCTATGAACCATTATCTATATGAGAGAGGAGACTGTGCCGCCAATGAGTGGGCAGACAAAGTGGAAGCCTGCTTCAAGCGTGATGCTGATCTGGAATATGATTACAACAAAGTAATGTCAGGTGGCAAATGGAATGGGATGATGACCCAGAAGCACATAGGGTACACCACATGGGCAGAAGACTTCCCAGCCAACATAATGCCTGAAGTCAAGCGAATTGATCGTGACACTCCGGGAGGATTCATATTTGACCAGAGCAGCACAGGATATGTAGCGATGGAAGCAGAGCACTACTTCAGCGCTTCAGCTGCTCCGAATACGGCATGGACAGTCATCCCTTACATGGGAAGGACTCTCAGCGGAGTAGCTCTGATGCCATACACGGAGCCGGCAGAGGGTGGAGAATTGAGGTATAGGATGCATCTTCCGAAAGGCACGACAAACGTCAATGTAATAGTGGCTGTCAAATCCACACTTGCCTACAACGGAACACCTCATCGCTACGAAGTCGGCTTCAAAGGTAACAATACTGAAATTGTGCGATTCAACGAAAGGCTCAATGAAGACCCTGAGAACATAAGTTCCATCTACTATCCTACCGTGGCAAGAAGAGTGAAAATTGACACCGTCACACTTCCGGTATCAGTAAATGACGACGGTATGGTAGAACTATGTATCAGACCCCTTGATGCCGGCATAGTCTTCGAGAAAGTGGTTGTTGATTACGGAGGATACAAGGAGTCTTATCTACTTATGAACGAATCAGAGTATAGAAAATTAGACGATTGATTTCTATACACTTTCTGGTGAAGTACTGATAGAATGTAAATAATCTTTACACGGATTGTAAAATTTCTTTACAGTCCGTGTTCTTTTATACCATTATAATATAGTATAATTCAAGTACTTAGCACAATTAGCGCAGACATTGGAAAACTATCAGCAAAGTAATTGATACATAAATGAAACGGATATTTGATTTTCTTGTCAAGGTGCTATCCCTCGGCATAGGACTCGCAATAGCGATGATTCTCATCGCCAAAGTGACCTTTGAGATTTCTTACGATGGGTTCTATAATGATGCGGATAGAATCTATCGCATAGAAACAGACATCACACAACAAGGAGATGATAAAACATTTGCAAACGTAAGTGGTGCCATTGCACCTGGATTCAAAGATGAAGTTCCAGGAGTAGAAGAAGCTACCAGATATACACCTACTTTCGATTCAGATGTATTCTATGATGAGTCTGACAATAAATTTACCGCACAATTATTGTGCGCCGATAGTTGTTTCTTTAAAGTGTTTGACCGCAGCACCTCGCATGGGTATCGAGATGATTTTCTTGCTGGAGATCCAGTATCTGCACTCAAATCATGGGACGGAAGCGTATCTGTAAGTCGTAGCATTGCAGAACGTCTTGGCGGTGTGGAAGAAGCTTTAGGAAAGACATTTTATCACGAATCTGCCCCAGACATAAGGATGACTGTTACTGGCGTATATGAGGACTTCCCGGCCAATAGCTCGGTGGCCCCAGACTGCCTTATTTCTCTTTATGCTATGGGAAATTGGAGTATCTCCAATTGGCTTGGCAACGACAGATACAGCGCATTTGTAAAATTAGGCCCCGGAGTAAAAGCTAAATCCCTTGATGCTTCTATCCGCAAAATGCAGGAAGCTCATCAGGATCTGGAACTGCTTGAGAAGAACGGAACTTCTCTCCGATATACTCTTAACCATTTCTCAAGTCGTCACAGGAATCTTCCAGATGTTAAAAGCATGATTATCATCCTATCTATCGTGGCGCTTCTTCTGCTTCTCGTATCAGTCATGAATTATGTTCTTTTCGACATTGGAGATGTGCTCAGACGTTCCCGAGAAATGGGTGTAAGAAAATGTTTCGGAGCAAGTAACAGCACGGTATATACCATGCTTTTCAAAGAAACAGCAATCAATATGCTCTGCTCACTGATTATCTCTGGATTACTGATATTGGCATTCAAAAGGCAAATTGAGACACTTATTGGTATCCAAATAACCTCATTGATAATACCTCAGACCTGGTATATCCTGGGCTGTATATTGACGGTGGTTTTCCTTACCTCTACCCTGATTCCAGCAAGGATGTTCATCAAAATACCGATTTCATCAGCTTTCAGAGGATACAAGGAAAGTAAAAGGCACTGGAAATTATCCCTGCTATCCCTGCAGATTGCATTTCAATGCTATGCTTCTATCTCTTATGCTCATAGTAAACAGCCAATATCACAAATGTATGAGCAGTGATCCTGGTTACGATTACAAGAACCTCGCATATACGAGAATTTCTTCTTTGGACTATGATGGCCTATATCACCTTGCCGAAGAATTAAGAAATTTACCAGAAGTAGACGGAGCAGAACTGGCATACACGCTACCATTTTGGACAGCATCAGGCAACAACGTAAGACTCCCTGGTGAAGATAAAGACCTTTTCAACATAGCTGATGAAGACATTGCAAGTGAAGGCTTCTGCGAGTTGATGGGAATACGCCTCATAGAGGGTAATTTCCCTAAACTTCCAAGAGAAGTAGCGGTAAGTCGCAGTTTTGTGGACAAGATGAATATGTTCCAGGACTGGACTGAAGGTGCCATTGGGAAAAATGTTATCATCTCAGGACATAGCTATGACAACAATGATTTCTTCACCATATGTGGTGTATATGAAGACCACCTTATCGGGTCGTTTGAAACGGCGGACCAGCGGCCAAGTGTTCACTTCTGCAATAAAGGGGATCGGGAGAATGTACTCGTAGTAAAATTCAGAGAAATGAATAATGAGAATATAGCTGCAGCAAATACCCTTATCAACAGAATTATATCTAACAATTCCAACGGACATAGTGTATACCTAACAAGCTACGCCGATACATTCCGCAGTCTATACAACGACACCAACTCTCTTAGACGTACATTCCTTTTAGGTGCCATCTTCGCCATACTTATAGCCATCATGGGACTTATAGCGTACGTAAGAGATGAGAGTCAACGACGTAGTGCAGAGATAGCAGTCAGAAAAGTCAATGGGGCGCAAACCTCGCAGATAGTCAAGATGCTAGTAATAAATATCATTAAACTTGCAGGACTAGCAGTAGTTATTGGTAATATAGGTGCATGGCTTACAGCTCGAGACTGGCTGAGCCAATTCCCGAAATCAGTAAATCCAAACAACCCGTGGTTCTACTTAATAGCTGATGCTATTATACTTGCCCTCGTCACACTGACCATCATTCAAGGCAGTATTAAGATTGCAAGCACTAATCCTGCAGAATCACTCAAGCGGGAGTAGCATCCAGAAGCCTTACACATTGAAGAGGAAATGCATAACGTCGCCATCTTTTACGACGTAGTCTTTCCCTTCAATGCCCATCTTTCCGGCTGCACGAACAGCCGCCTCTGTCTTATACTTGACGAAATCATCATAACTGATGACTTCGGCCCTGATAAAACCCTTTTCAAAGTCAGAATGAATGACACCAGCAGCCTTTGGTGCCTTGTCACCCTTGTGAATGGTCCACGCACGACACTCGTCTGCACCGGCTGTGAAGAAAGTCTGAAGGCCAAGAAGATGGTATGCACTCTGTATTAGTCTTATTACACCAGATTCCTCAAGTCCCATCTCCTGCAGAAACATCTGACGGTCATCATAATCCTCAATTTCTGCTATCTCAGATTCAGTACGTGCTGATATAATCAGGATTTCAGCCTGCTCGTCCTTCACAGCCTCACGTACTGCATCCACATACTTATTACCATTAAGAGCCGAGGCATCGTCCACATTGCATACATATAGCACTGGCTTGTTGGTAAGAAGGAACAGATCACGAGCAATGGCAGCTTCTTCTTCATTAGCAGGAATCACGCTTCTGCATGATTTTCCCTGCTCAAGGGCAGCCTTATATTTCAGGAGAAGATCAGCAAGCTTCTTGGCATCTTTATCCCCGGCCTTGCCGGCTTTCTCCGCCTTGCCAAGCCTTGACTCCACAGTCTCAAGGTCCTTTATCTGTAATTCCAGATCCACCACCTCTTTGTCCCTAACAGGATCCACAGAGCCATCCACATGCACGACATTGCCGTCATCGAAGCAGCGGAGTACGTGAAGGATTGCGTCACACTCTCTAATATTGGCAAGAAACTGGTTTCCCAGACCCTCGCCATGGCTTGCGCCCTTCACCAGTCCGGCGATATCCACAATATCAACAGTGGCAGGAATTGTGCGCTGCGGCTTACAAATATCCGAAAGCACCTCAAGTCTCTTATCCGGGACATTTGTAGAGCCAAGATTCGGCTCTATGGTACAGAAAGGGAAATTAGCGCTCTGGGCCTTGCCTGAGCTTATGCAGTTGAAAAGAGTAGATTTGCCGACATTAGGAAGTCCGACGATTCCGCATTTTAGACTCATGATAATTTTTGTTACGAGCCGCAAATTTACGCAAAAAATCACTACCTTGCGCTATGAAACTGACTATGATACTTATTTTGGGAATTTGCGCCATATATGGCCTACATCCCTCGGACTCAAGTGAGAGTCTCATCAATGGCAAAGACAAGATCGTGATGTTCTGGAACATCGAGAATTTCTTCGAACCGTATTCCACTAATGCGCACAACACTTGGACAGGAAAAAGGTTTTATTCCAAATGTGACGGCATCAGTAAGACTATAATGCTTGTGGCCGATAAATTTGGAAGATTACCCGATGTCATTTGTCTTGCAGAGGTAGAAAACCGTTCGGTCCTCAATAAACTTCTCCGCTCTACCCTACTCCGCAAATTAGGCTATACCATCATTCATTACGATTCCCCAGACCACCGCGGCATCGACTGTGCCATCCTCTACCACGATAGTACAATGAATTTAATAAAGAGTTCACCCAAACACCTATACGACTCTTCTGAAGTCATTATACCTACTAGAGACATACTTATAGCACAGTTTGATAGCCTGGCGGTCATGGTAAATCATCATCCATCCAAAGTCGGCAACGGAAAGAGCAGCGGAAGAGCTATTGCAATGAAACGTATGAACTCGCTCGCAGACTCACTGCTCCACGCCGGAACTCATGCTGTGCTTAGCGTGGGTGACTTCAACGACCATATCTGGAACACACAGGCTCTTTCAGCATTTGGAAATACAGCCCCAGGTACCATAAAATACAACGGAGAATGGGAGAAAATCGATGGGTATTTTCTATTCGGAAACATCGGCGTACGAGAGTATGTATTCGACTCTCCCCTACTCCTTGAAAAAGACAAAAAGTTCGGTGGGTCAAAGCCTCGCCGAACTTTTATAGGACCGCGCTACAATGGCGGAATAAGTGATCACCTTCCAGTGATTTTCATCATTTCACAGGAGTGAGTTTGAGCACGCCCACAGAATTTTCCGGCATGGTAAACTCAAACGACTTCTTAACAGTGCCAAGATGTTTTGTGTGCGGTACCACAGCTTCTGAATAATCAACCCTCTTGGCGAATCTCCACGCCATCTCACGCATTCCAGGACGCTCTCTAAGTCCAGGAGGAACACTCTCCATAGGATCCTTATTATACTCAGGATTAGATGAATAGTAATTCTGATCTTTCTGGTTTTTCACTTCAAGATTGTGAGAAGAAATAAATTCCACACTCGCTTCATATTTTACTTTGGAGCCAGTATTTACCTTTATCGTCTTATCCGCAGCTTCGGAATTAACGAATTTCACATAAATCTCACCAGTAGACGTATCTATCGTCGAAGACGTGTATACCTTTTCATCCACCGCTTTCCCATCCATTACGTCAGAAGTCTCGAAAGACCTATCTCCAGATTTAGAGAATAATTTCTGATAATAATAGTTAGAAGTCCTCCAAAGGCCTCTATTATCAAACCAAATAAGGTTTGAATTCCACTTGTTATAGCCTTTCTTGCAGAAAAGAGGTGCGTATGCCGCCATCACCACCATATCAGAGTTACGCTCAAGTCCGGTCCAGTAGGCTGCCTCAGCGAGGGTGGAAGCAAATGCATTGTTGGTATTGCTGTTGGCAAATTCACCTACAAACACACGCGTAGGTTTGCTGCGATCATATGTATTAGACTCTGCACCACGTACCTTGCCACTTTCATACCTATCTCTGTGTGTATAGAACCACTCGTCATTTTTATAATAGTGTTCATCCACGATAGTATCAGGATATTTGGAGTCAATCTGCTTCATATTAGCATCGAATTCACGTCCAGCATCAAACGCACCAGCAGTAGAAACAATCGTGATTTCAGGATGCTGAGCTTTAACTGCATTGTATATTATATCAAATCTCTCCCAGAATGCATCTCCGCTATTTTCATTGCCGATACCAAGATATTTAAGGTTAAACGGCTCTGGATGACCCATAGAAGCCCTCACAGCACCCCACTCGGTATCAGTGCCTCCGTTGCAGAATTCTATCAGATCAAGAGCATCTTTTACAAATATATTATAGAACCTTTCGCGGTCAGATGGCGTGTCAAGAGGAGCTATATATTTGCGGCCTGCGAATTGACAAGTAACACCATCATTGAGCACAGGGAGAGGCGTAGCTCCAAGAGATTCCGCCATAAGGAAATATTCATAGAAACCCACATATTGTGACGTCCAATAGCCCCAATGGTTACGGAATCCAAGTCTTTCTTCCGGTGTTCCGATTGAATTCTTCCAGAAAACCTGTCCAAAATAGTTGGTACCTTCTGAAGCGCATCCACCCGGGAAACGCATGAACGTAGGATTCAGGTCATACAGAGCCTGCATCATATCCTTGCGAAACGGTCCATATTTTCCATCCATCCAGAGTTGTGATTTCTCTGGAAGCAAGGTCACGAAATCAAGATAGAATACTCCAGCTGCGTCGGATACTATGCATAACCGGCTATCTTCCGTTCTAAGAGCATCAAGAGTACCAGAATACTTTTTCCAGTTATCACCTATTCCAGTGAATGTGATGACATTAGAGTTAATTTCTCCATTCTTATCCTCAAGGTATACCTTGAAAGATCCAGAATAATTCTCCCCACAGAGATAGAGTCCGAGATCATAGCTAACCTCCTTTACTACCGGAATGGAAGGAATCTGAGTATTGTTGGAATAGTAATACTCTGCTCCTTTGCCATACTCTGCTATTCCATATCCATTGGCAGCAATACCGAATCCATCACCAGGGTTCTCCACTTCGAACCTTACGCTATACTGCTTATACCGAAGTTCATCGTCATACTTGTCATTCGGATCATAATCATAGTACCTCGTGTGCTTTACCAAAGGCTTGTAGTCCACAGCATGGGCACTTCCCCTTGCCTCTCCCATGCGCAGAACAGTCCATCCGAAGAATACGCTATCACATACAGAAAATTCATTTTCTGGAGCCTCCGGAACGTTATATTCTTGAAAAGAATTGTTCTGTATTAACTGTGCGCATATTCCCCCATCAAGAGAGTTGTTGATGTCCTCAAAGAAGATTCCGCTCAGAGTAGGACTTACGTTAATGCCAAGCGATTTCGGTTTCAAGTCAAGTACGCGGGTCTGAACAGGCTTAAATCCTTGAAGCTGAAGCATTTTATCTGCCATTCGGTATCCCATAAGTCTCATTCCCTCAGTATTGAAATGGAACTGATCACCTGTGCTTTCGCAACCAAGCGCAGATATTATATGGGCATTAGGGAGTACCTTAGGAAGATTAGGCATAATATCGGTATTGAAGGCTGCACACACTCCCCCTTCTTCTGCATACTTAAGTTCTCCAGCGAGAAGCGGAGTATCTTTGGGAGACAGACCAAGATCATGACACAGGTTGTCATAAATCTTTTTTACACGTTCCGGCCAAAGAGGATCCTCGGAATTAGACTCTCCTTGATGCATAAGAATACCCTTGATAACACCATCTTTCTGAGCCAATTTAGCCATTTCCACAAGCCTCTTGTATGGATTTCCGCCGTATTGCTCTACAATTGCTTTCATCCAATCGCGCTCATTGTCAATGTACTCCTTATAATCATCCTTATCCCAGAGTTCTATCTTAGCACCGGCTACCGACACATTAATTACACCCACGCGGTACTTAGATGGAAGATTCTCTATCATCTTTCTACCGAAAAAATCTACCGGACCCATATTGTTTCCCTCCCTACAGATAGGAGGAACAGCAGTATACCAATGCCCCATCTGACGATCATACTTAGGCATATCCACCGCTGCCATGAACTGAAAACGAGGATCATTAAAATTCTTGTCCTGCTCAGCAGGAGTAGCACCTGCCTCCATATTGGACTGACCTATACACAAGTAAATAAAAAAATCAGGATCCGGCTTGAGTCCCGGAGCAGCCATAGAGACAGATAAAGACATCACGATGGCTGAAAACAAAGCAAATACCTTTTTCATGAAAATAGTGTTATCAAATTCGCGTGCAAATATAATAAGATATGAATGATTTTTAAATTCTTTTACATCATGTTTTCCAAAATCCTACGATATGGCACATGCATAAAAAAACGAGGCTGACCATTTAGTCAACCCCGTTAATATTACTTTAAAGTCAAAATAACTCTATTAATAGAATCTTTCCCTATTATCTACTACTCCAGCAATATCGCACATTACCGGAATAATATACTGGGACATATACTGGGACTTCTGCTGATTTCTGAGTTTAGCATCATCTTCAGTATAGAAAGCACCAAGCTGACGATTGGAAGTGGTAAACACATATACACCCATAGAGCCATTTACAGGACCAAATACAACACCATCCTCAGCAACCACAGCTGCACCAGTAACAGCCGGATCAAGAGTATTGGAAGCAAATGACACGGCTTCGCTATGCTCAACTTCTACACCAAGTTTCTGTGCCACATCCTGAATAGTCTTTGCTCCACTAATCTTTTCCTTCACATCAGCAAGAACTTTCTGGTGCACCTTCTGAGTATAAAGCCTGTTACTAATTACAGAAGAAACTTCCTCAATAGGCATATAACCAGCTTTATGCTCGCCCTTTACAGCAGCGATAAAGAAGTAATTGGTGTTAACAGTAAGGATAGAAGAAGCCTTGCCTATCTTATTGTCAAATACCCATCTTGTCACAGTCTTGGCCTGATCAATGGCACCATAGCTAGATGTAGCCTCTGTAATGGTAAGATTGTGGGAATATACTTTAAGTGAATCTACGGCTTTCTGATATCCCTTGTAAGTACCATCGGTAAGGCTTGCAAATCGGCTTGCCTGAGCATAATATGAATTATATGTCTCCTTGCTGGCAAGAGCAGTCTTCTTGAGCACAGCCACATGCTTCTTAAGGACAGGTTTGCTGGTCTTAGTCACGAGCACTACGTGAGTACCATACGAAGTCTTGAGCACAAATGGCTTACCAACCTTAGCTTCAATCACTGACTCCATACCAGGAATCATATATGTCTGCGTCATCCAGCCAATAGAGCCAAGTTCCCCGTCAGCAGCAGATCCTGTATCTTGTGAGTACATGGAAGCAAGATTAGAGAAATTTTCTCCCTTTGCAACTACATTTACAAGGCTGTCAGCTTTGGCAGCAGCATCATTTCCCTGGAGAAGAATGTGTTTTACGTAAACAGAATCAGGAATCATCCTCGTCTCCAATGTTCGAGCTGCAAAGAAATCATTTCCAGACTTAACTACCTGTGAAATATCCTTTCCACCGAAAATCTGCTCATCAATATCGGCATTTATGGTTTTGAGCTCACCAGCCTTGTACCAATAATTAGAAAGAGGACTATCAGAATTCTTAGCAAGGAAAGACTTCATATTGCCGGTTGTGCTGAATTCATCATATAGATCATTCATAGCAAGGCTCGTACTGTTGATATCATCAGAAGAAGGAACTACCTCAAACACAACATACTCCATATCACGGCTATCACTTTCCTGCTTAAAGAAATTCTTATGTGCCTTGTAATAGCTGCGCACTTCGTCGTTAGTAACCACAACACTTGAGTCATGATACATAGGATAATACTCTACACAGAAGTCAAAATCAGCAGTAGTATTACCCGTAGCCATAGCGTTGCTCATCTGAAGAGCATTTGTAAAATTGGATGCATTGAAGAGCATACCATATTTCTGGTAATACTGTTGCGTATAGATAGTATTCTGGAGATAATCCCAATACTGGCGATATCTTCCATCCTGATCAGACTCAATAAATGTGAGAAACTGCCTAAGTACCTCTTCAGAATAGTTTCCAGAATCATCCATGAACAGAGGATTCTGCGCAAGGATATTTGAAGGGTTTGAAGAAGACACCAAAGAAAGCAACTCGTCCTCTCCGACCTTAATGCCAGCAGCCTTCGCATTCTTGATGAACAAATACTTATCCACCATATCCTGCCATGCAGCATCCCTGATATTTTTCTGAACCTGATCATTCTGAGCAGAAGAGCCGGAAATAATCTCATTGATGCTTGTGAATTTTTCTACATTCTCCTGGAAATCAGTATAGGATATTCTTTTGCCATCAATCTTACCCACATCGTACTTTGTAGACATGGAATTGATAGCCGTTTGAAGAGTACCAGGATCGATAATAAACGAAAGAAGAGCCAACGCAATCACAATTGAGACTGCGAGGCCAAATTTGGAGCGTATTTTTTCAAGTGCCGCCATATTATGTATTTTTTAGTTTTTCGATTCAAACATATTAGGGTGCGAATTTATCAATTTTTTTTTGAAAAGGACCAATAAAATTCACAGAATCAATGATTACTACAGTAGTATCTTTCTCCACAACCACAAAATTGTTAAATGACTTATACAAAATGGCATTTTTCATACGGTCGTCAGAGCGCATCCCATATCCCTGCATAAACCCCTCTGGTGAATACATTTTAACATAACAGTCAGTATACACCTCCTGTTTCACCCTATCCCAGTAAAGCGTGTCCGTTTCCATAGTCTCCTGTTTAAGAACATTATGAAGTATCACGTTTCCATAGGCCTCCCAAGTCTCATCATCATTTTTTCCGGATTTTTTGGGTACCTTATGAATAGCATTGTCAGCTATGACTATAGACTCAAGCAATCCTTCATCAGAATAAGCAAACACTGATATTCCTTTAGGGAACACATCATAATCCTCACTCTTGGTCTCATAATGTTCCATAACCTTCGCCTCTAACCTCATCTGAAGTTTCCCATTAGTACTTCTCACAGCGAACACGTCATCCACCGTCTGAATCGGAGTCTTTTCTAAATCAAGCGCGTCCGCCTCGGAAATTTTGGACTTACAGGAAACGAAATTACTGGCAACCACCAGAGTGGCTGCCAGTAATTTCATAATATTTAGTGTCCTTTTCAAGACTATTTCACTGTACGAACAGTGGTAGTGGCGCGAAGTCCACCGCACACTACTGTGTAAGACTGACCGTTAGTCACATCATACATAAATGCCTCTTCTGCCTTAGGGAAGTACCTGCTGTACTCACTGATGTAATTATTAGCAGACTCCACAAGGCTTGGATCGGCATTCTTGGCCTTGTTCATATAGTCGCAAGCTACCCAGAATGGTGCACGTGAAGAAATCTCGTCACCACCACAACGCGTAGCAGCCCAGATATTGCCCATAAGGAAGTAAGCCTTACCTGCAAGCTCTGAAGAATTTGCAGCCACGGTGGTAGCACACTCAATAGCCTTAGCATTCATACCGTTCTTGTAGTAGAATGTAGCAAGTTCATAACTCCACTCAGCATCCTTTGCAGCATCAGAACCATCACTTGCAATAGCCTCCTCCATATACTTGATAGCTTCATCCACATTATTCATAGAAGAATGGAGACGGAATAGATAATATGCAGAACTTGCTGACGGCTCAAGTGTATACATAGTGGTAACGGCTTTAAGGAACACGTCGTTGTTCTGGCAGTCCTCTGTTGAACTCATTACTTTCACTACATTAGATGCAAGTTTGAGATCATTCGGATTACTCTCAAGACGTGGACCAAAAAGTTGGATGAGGTTGTCACATGAAGCAACCTTGCTAGCAGCGAAAAGGCTTCCCATATCCTGTTTCATCTTCTCTATCTGGGTCTTCTCCGCATCATTCTTGGCAGGGGCATTCTCAAGAAGTTCGTTATTTCTCTCATAAAGAGCTATAACGGCTTCAGCATCAATCTCTCCAGTCTTATAGAGTTCAGAAGCTGCCTGCATATCAAATAGGAGAATCTGAGGCTTTGTATTTACGCCGTTTGCCTCAATGATGCCCTCATATCCAGAGTAAAGTTTATTAAAGTCTGACTTTATATAGTTAGACATATCAATACCCTTGTTATTGAGAGCAGTCTGAGCATACTTAGGATAATACTTGGCTCTTGTGTCATGTATTGCCATAAGCGTATCTACAAGCGCCTCGCAATAAGTAGGATTGTTAGCATTTTTCTGAATGAGCCTTCTGACGAGAACCGCACCATCGATAAGCATATTCTGACTTGCAGTGGCAGGACAAAGCTGATATGCCTTTCTCCAGTTAGGAATAGCGGAGTCATAGTCCTTCTGCTTGTAATACTCCTTGTAGTAAGACATGTACTTAACACATTCAGCACTGTCAGCGCCCCATTTTCCCTGAGCGAAAACATCTGAGCTGCCGATAAACAATGCAGCGCAGGCAATTAAGGCAAATGTTATTTTCTTCATATTGTCATTATTTTTAATATTATTCATACTGTGTTTTTCTGAACCAAATGTCAAATATATTTACTCCCACGGAAAAATTGATGTATTTTTCACGTATCATATTATCTGACAATGAACCTCTCTGTCCCAACTCTAGTCCTACTGTAATTCCATTATACCATCTGAACACTGGAAAAGTAGCACCGATAGTTATACCCATGGAAGTAATGTTCTTTCCATACAACTTATAATACTCATTCTTATAATAAGCACCGGCACGATAAGCCACCTGATTGAAATAGTACCTTATGTCGTTTCTATTAGGAACAAACTCAGCACCAATCCTGTAAGCCTCAGCCACGGTAGGGGAGAAAGGCGACGAAGACGCGGAAAAGCCACTGATACTATCTATTCCGCTATTAGTCCAGTCGGAACGCGTGTAGTCAAATTCAACCATCCATTTATCCGGACTCTTAAGTGTTATTCCTACACCTATTTCACTTGCAATTCGCGCTTTCTTTGTAACTGAAAGGGTATCACTCTTGTAATAAAGCGTATCCACAGCAACACTTCCTGAAGAATAACTTGCATCTGTATAATAACCCTTTAAGTTTGCACCAGTCGAATATGTGGCTCCCAGCCCAAGTACAACTTTCTTTCCAAGAGGCTGCTCGTACTGGATACCAAACTTTCCTCCAATCGCATTTGTCTGAAGAGTTATAGTATTCTTTATTCCATTATACGATGACTCTGAAATAGAAGTATTGAAATTCTTTGTAATATTACCGAAATAGTAATCAAGTTCGGCACCTATAGACACCCTTTTTAAAAAAGTATATCCTACAGAAGCAAATGACTTGTATATACTACCACTTCCTTCAGAGGAATTGGTGATATTGCCTATACTTCCTATTACATCAGGATCGGTATACTTGTATGTAAAGTCAAATCCTGTATCACTGAAAGGGGAAATTCCTACCATCATGGCCATATTCTTACTCAAGATAGGGAATGATAATACGAAATCATTAACATTGAATGTATTATTGACTGATTTTATTCCTCCTTGAGAGAATATTTTGTTGTCTCCATATACTGTATAGTCAGCCATAAATGCAAGACTATCCCTAGCCGTTACTGCAGCAGGATTCAATATATTGATATAACGGTTATTTCTTCCGGCAATACCTACACCACCCATAGTTCTGTTGTATGCGGTACCCTGACGGCTTACATCACCTATGGAAAATATTGAATACGGAGAGTAAGCACCATCAGCCTGTGCACTGGAGTATGGTGCTACAATGGCAGAGAGTGCAAAAACAAGAACTATATTAACCAATATTTTTCTTAACATAATCGTCAGTTATTATTGCAAGACCCATCAATTCAAGATTGCAAACTACAAAGATGGAGTTTTTCATCCTTTTAGCAAAATAAATTGCATCTCCACCAGTAAAAACTACAATATTTTCTTTGTGCGACTTGATATAGCCCTCTATTTCAAATATTATACCTAAAACTATTCCGGCTTCTATAGAAGATTTTAAGGAAGTCCCCTCCATCTGTAAAGATTCAGGTATATCCACAAGAGGCAAATTCTTAGAGTATCGCTCAAGAGCTTTTGCCCTTGTACAGCAGCCAAGAGAAATATTACCTCCCATATATCTTCCATCCGCTGCAAGAAAATCTACAGTGAGAGTGGTGCCAAAATCAAAAACCGTACAAGGTTTTTCATTGAAAAGAAAACGCGCCGCTACAAGTCCTGCAGCCCTGTCACATGGAAGATATTCAGGAAAATTATACTTCAGCAGCAGAGACGTATGACTTCTGTCAAGTATTATGAGATGAGAACAATACTTCTCAAGTATTCTTTCCTCTTCTTCAAGAACGCCACATACGGAAGCTATAGTAAGGACTTCCGGTTTCTCTTTTTCCATCAGAGAAAGAAGATAATCAAGCATCTTCTCACCCTGATATCTAAAAGTCTTTCCAAGGACAGTACCTTCAGACCAAGCTGCCTTTAGAGCCGTATTTCCAGTTACAACTAGAAGATTCGCCATTTCTATAACACTACAGAGCCTACAAATTTACAAAAAATTATCTCAACTTCCTCATAAGTGAAAGAGCAGAATGAAGAGAAGTAATATTTCTTGATACCATTTTCAGCCTATTCTCCACTTGTTTTATCTCGGTAGATGTCGGGAGTTCTCCAACTTTCTTAAGAATCCTTTCGAATATACTTGACTTGTAGTATTGAGACATTGGATTGGATACAAAGAATGAAATCATGATTCCGTTCTTCACTATTATTTTCTCAAAACCAAGGGAAGCGCCGAGGTTTCGCAGTTTCAGCACGTAGAAAAGGTTTTCTAACTCTAAAGGCATCTTTCCAAACCTGTCCTCAAGACGCTTTATATAAGCATCTATCTCCTTATCTGATGACATGGAGTCAATAGCCTTATAAATACGAATTTTTTCAGCTGTGATATTAATGTAATCATCAGGAATAAGAGCAGGCTGATCAGTCTCTATCGTACACTCCTGCACAAATGAACTTCTTTCAGAAGAGACAGTTAAGCCTGTCTCCATACCCAACTCATCCATTGCTTCAGATAGTATCTTCTGATAAGTCTCAAATCCCATTTCAGTAATAAAACCACTCTGCTCGGCACCAAGAAGATTTCCAGCTCCACGTATATCAAGATCCTGCATGGCAATATTGAATCCGCTTCCAAGATCAGAGAATTCCTCTATGGCCTTCAGCCGTCTACGAGCGTCATCACTTATGCTTACAAGCGGAGGAACGATAAGATAACAGAAAGCCTTTTTGTTGGATCTTCCCACTCTTCCCCTAAGTTGATGTAGATCGCTCAAACCAAAATTCTGAGCCTGATTAATGATGATAGTGTTGGCATTAGGAATATCAAGACCATTTTCTATGATAGTGGTACTCAACATCATATCGTAGTCGCCTCTTATAAAGCCAAGCATAATATTCTCCAAAGTACGAGAATCCATCTGGCCATGAGCCACACAAATTTTCATATCAGGCACAAGACGGTGAAGAATCTCATATATAGACTGAAGTTCCTCCACTTTGTTGTGTAAGAAAAAAACCTGTCCACCTCTGTTGAGTTCATAGTTTATAATGCTTCTTATCTCCTTCTCATCAAAAAGTATTATTTCTGTCTGTACAGGTATACGGTTGGGCGGGGGAGTGTTGATGATACTCAAATCCCTTGCACCAAGAAGTGAGAACTGGAGTGTTCTCGGTATCGGAGTAGCCGTTAGAGTAAGAGTATCCACGGACTCCTTCATCTCCCTAAGTTTTTCCTTCGCTCCTACTCCGAACTTCTGCTCTTCATCAATTATAAGTAACCCTAAATCCTTGAAAACAAAATCTTTTCCAAGAATTTTATGAGTACCTATAATTATATCTATCTTTCCTTCCTTTAGCCTTTTCTTTATATCAGAAATTTCTTTAGCAGTACGGAGTCTGCTCACGTACTCGATATTGCATGGGAAATTTTGAAGTCTCTGCTTAAAGGTATTGAAATGCTGTAAAGCGAGTATTGTAGTAGGTACCAACACGGCCACTTGCTTACTATCAGTCACCGCTTTAAAAGCTGCCCTAACCGCTATTTCAGTCTTTCCGAACCCTACATCCCCACATACGAGCCTGTCCATAGGACAATCATCTTCCATATCCCTCTTTACAGCTATAGTTGCAGTCTCCTGATCTGGAGTATCCTCATACATGAATGAGGACTCAAGTTCTTCCTGAAGATAAGTGTCAGCAGAGAAAGCAAATCCCTTAGAAGCACGCCTTTTTGCATACAATTGGATAAGTTCCTTGGCAATATCCTTAAGCTTGGATTTTGCACTGGTCTTAAGCGTACTCCAAGTTTTAGACCCGAGTTTATTGATACGTGGAGGCTCACCGTCCTTCGACCTAAACCTTGATATCTTATTGAGAAGATGAACTGACACGAATACCACATCTCCGTCTTTATAGGTTATCTTCACAACTTCATGAATTCTTCCCTTGTCATCCCTCATCCTCACAAGCCCTCCAAAAATTCCCACACCATGGTCGATATGAACTACGTAATCACCTATATTGAAAGAATTCAAGTCATTGATTGTAAGCTGTTCGCTCTTCTCTACACTTCTTCTAATACTAACCCTCTGGAAACGTTCAAATATTTCATGATCAGAGTAGCAGCATACTTTACATTCTCCGTCTATAAATCCGCTATGTATAGTCTTTCCTTTAACGAATTCTGGAATAAGACCTCCGTTCTGAGAAAGAATAGACTTTATTCTTTCGAGTTGTGATTCCTTGTCAGAATAGATTAAGACACGATAAGAGTTCTCTATTCGCGAACGTATATCTTCAGTTAGAAGCTCGAAATTCTTGTTGAAAGCAGGCTGAGGAGATATCTGAAATTTTACGGAAACTCCATCGGAATCCGTAGACACAGGAGTATCAAGAAAAACATCAACGAATTTGCCTGCCCACTGCCTGTACCATTCCTCACCACAATACATATCAGGTGAATCCAACCATAATACAGTGTCAGACTTGATCATAGAGAGAATACAACATCCATCACTGCTTGGAGAAGAAAGGATATCAGAGAAAATCTCCGCCTCAGAAACATTTTCTCTACTCAACTGCGTATTACAGTCGAACGTGTTTATTTTCTCTATCTCATCTCCCCAAAATGATATTCTGTAAGGATAATTATTAGAAAAAGAGAAGATATCTACTATTGAGCCTCGTATTGCATACTGACCCGGCTCAGATACAAAATCTACTTTTTCAAATCCCTTGTCATAAAGATTCTTAGAAAGAGTATCATGAGAAATCTCATCTCCAATTTTTATTACAATTCCATCAGAACCGATAGTCTCTCCTGATGGTATGCTTTCCGATAACGCAGAAGGATATGTCACCACCACAGTAAGTTCATCCCCACCAGAAAGAATCCTGCTCAATGCCGCAGTGCGCTGCACAGCAAGAGAAGATTTGTAATTACTCCTCTCTACGTTCTTTCCAGACTCAGGAAGGAAGAAAACCCTGTCTCCATCGATAAAACTGTAAAAGTCAGAACAACAATACTCAGCAGACTCCTTGTCAGGAAGAACCACCACGTGAAGTCCCTTCTTTGCTATCTGACTTACAATCATCCATTTAGCGGAAAGAAACAAAGAATTACAGATAATCTTTTTCTCTCCCGACCTAATATATTCAGAAAGAATGTTGCAAGAATTCTGACTTATCAACATTATAGCTTAAAATTATGTTTATAACCTGTTAGTAACCCTGTTTATAACTAATACTCCAATTGTCAATAAAAGGACCACCTTCGTTATCAACAGTTTTTCAAAATCATTTCTACATCGTTATCAACAGTTCTTAACAATTCAAAAAATTGATAATTAAACACTTGAAACGCTTATCAACATTTCAACATGCTTAAATTAAAAATCAAATAATCTAAATAAAAGAACTATATTTGTATTCTAATTGTCAAAAGCCGTATGCAGGATTTTGATCCTCACAATTCAAACGAGGGCAAAGATAAGGATTTGGACGGAATTATACGTCCGCAAGAACTAGAAGATTTTACCGGACAGGGTGAGATCGTCTCCAACCTTCGCATATATATAAAGGCGGCAAAGATGAGAGGGGAGGCATTGGACCATACGCTTTTCAATGGTCCTCCTGGACTTGGAAAGACTACTCTTGCACATATTATTGCCAATGAAATGGGTGGAAATATCAAGATTACTTCCGGTCCTGTGCTTGATAAGCCCGGGGATTTGGCAGGACTTCTGACGTCTCTTGACAAGGGAGATGTGCTTTTCATAGATGAAATACATCGTCTTTCTCCCGAAGTGGAGGAATATCTCTATTCGGCTATGGAAGATTATGTCATTGACATTATGATAGATAAGGGACCAGGTGCCCGTTCCGTAAGGATATCCCTTAATCCATTTACTCTTGTAGGAGCTACCACACGCTCTGGTCTTCTGACGGCTCCTTTGAGGGCCAGATTTGGAATTAAGTGTGAACTTGAGTATTACGATACTAAGGACCTTGTGAAGATAATAGTGAGAAGTGCAGGTATATTGGGAGTGGATATTGATGGTCAGGCTGCAGAAGAGATTGCACTGAGGAGTCGTGGTACTCCACGAATAGCTAATGCGCTGCTGAGAAGGGTTAGGGATTTTGCTCAGGTGGTAGGAGATGGTCACATTGACCTCAAAATTGCTAAATTTGCTCTTGATAAACTCAGGATAGACACTCTTGGGCTTGATTCTGTGGACAATAAGATATTGAGGACCATAATTACTACCTTCAAGGGAGGACCAGTTGGTGCCAATACCATAGCTACAGCGATAGGGGAGGACCAGGGTACGTTTGAGGAGGTTTATGAGCCTTTCCTAATCAAAGAAGGTTTTATTGTGAGGACGCAGCGGGGGAGAATTGCGACAGAACTGTCATACAAGCATCTTGGACTTGAAGAGTTTAAGAAAGAAGACAATACTTTATTTTAAATTACAATAACAAATCAATACAATGTCTGACAAGTTAATTTCAAAAATCCCTGAGGGACCTCTTGAGCAGAAGTGGACTAAGCGTAAGTCTGAAATCCATCTCGTGAGTCCTAACAACAAGAGAAAGCTTGAAATCATTGTAGTGGGTACAGGTCTCGGTGGAGCATCCGCTGCCGCATCCCTCGGTGAACTCGGCTACAACGTTAAAATTTTCTGCATCAGTGATTCCCCTCGTAGAGCACATTCCATTGCTGCTCAGGGTGGTATTAATGCTGCAAAGAATTATCAGAATGACAATGACTCCGTGTATCGTCTATTCTACGATACCATTAAGGGAGGTGACTATCGTAGCCGAGAGGCTAATGTGTATCGTCTGGCAGAAGTAAGTGCTGCTATCATTGATCAGTGTGTTGCTCAGGGTATTCCTTTTGCCCGTGAGTACGGCGGATATCTTGCCAACCGCTCTTTCGGTGGAGTACAGGTAAGCCGTACGTTCTATGCCCGCGGTCAAACCGGACAGCAGCTTCTTCTTGGTGCCTATGCATCCCTTAATAAGGAGATTGCGGCTGGTACAGTCAAGTCATATCCTCGTCATGAAATGCTTGACCTTGTCATAGTGAACGGACAGGCCAAAGGTATCATTGCTCGTAACCTTGTAACCGGTCAGCTTGAAAGGTTCGGTGCGCATGCGGTAGTTATTGCAACTGGTGGTTATGGAAACACATATTTCCTTTCTACCAACGCTATGAACAGCAACGGTTCTGCAGCTCTGCAGTGTTATAAGAAAGGTGCTTATTTCGCAAACCCTTGCTTTGCTCAAATTCACCCTACATGTATTCCTGTGCACGGTGACCAGCAGTGCAAACTTACCCTCATGAGTGAGTCTCTTCGTAATGATGGACGTATCTGGGTACCTAAGAAGATAGAAGATGTAGAAAAGTTGCGTAAGCACCAAATCAAGCCTTCTCAGATAGCAGAAGAAGATAGGGATTACTATCTTGAGCGTCGTTATCCTGCATTCGGAAACCTTGTTCCTCGTGACGTGGCTTCACGTGCGGCCAAGGAAAGATGTGACGCTGGATTTGGCGTTAATGAGACTGGCAAAGCTGTGTTCCTTGATTTTGCTGATGCAATCAATCGTCTTGGACACAAGAGAGTTGCTGAGCGCTATGGTAACCTTTTCGAGATGTATGAGAAGATCACTGCTTCATCACCTTGGGAAGAGCCTATGATGATTTACCCTGCTATTCACTACACTATGGGTGGTATTTGGGTTGATTATGACCTTCAGACAACTATTCCTGGACTTTTCGCTATCGGTGAAGCCAATTTCTCTGATCATGGTGGAAACCGTCTTGGAGCATCTGCTCTTATGCAGGGACTTGCTGATGGATATTTCATTCTTCCTGTTACTATTGGTGACTATCTTTCTAAAAAATTCGCTGAACCTAAGACTGATGTTACTACCGCAGAGTTTGTTAAGGCAGAGAAGGATGTTCAAGCTCGCATAGATAAGCTCTTCTCAATCAAGGGTACTAAGACAGTGGATTCTATTCACAAGAAACTTGGTATCATCATGTGGGATTATGTGGGAATGGCACGTGATGAGCAGGGTCTTAAAAAGGCCATAAAGGAGATTCATGCCCTTAAGGAGGATTTCTATAAGAATGTCAATGTGCCTGGAAGTCAATATGAGTTTAATCAGGAACTTGAGAAGGCCCTCAGACTTGAAGATTTCTTCGAGATTGGAGAACTTATGGCACGTGATGCACTTAACCGTCAGGAGTCATGCGGAGGACACTTCCGTATTGAAAGTCAGACTGAGGAAGGTGAGGCTAAGCGTGACGATGCTAACTTTATGTATGTTGCAGCTTGGGAGTATAAGGGAGAGGGCGTAGAGCCAGAGCTTCATAAGGAGCCTCTCAAATACGAGTTTATCGAGGTTAAGACCAGAAACTACAAAGACTAATCGGATGGAATTCAATTTGAAAATATGGCGTCAGAAAAACGCCAAGGCAAAAGGTCATTTTGAGACCTACCATATAGAGGGTATTGAAGAAGATGCTTCTTTCCTTGAAATGCTTGATATACTTAATGAGCAGATTATCCGTGAAGGATGTGATCCTGTAGCTGTTGAGCGCGGATGCCAGAGCAGCGGTCCTGTTTCTTTTGACCATGACTGCCGTGAGGGTATTTGTGGAGCATGCTCACTATATATTGATGGACGTGCTCATGGTCCTGATGATCATGTGACTACCTGTCAGCTTTTTATGCGTCATTTCAAGAATGGTGCTACTATTACTGTGGAGCCGTGGAGAAGTGCTGGTTTTCCTGTTATCAAGGATCTTGTGGTAGATCGTACCGCTTTTGACAAGATTCTTCAGGCAGGAGGATTTATTTCGGTCCGCACAGGTGCTGCTCAGGATGCCAACAATATCCTCATTTCTCATGAGAAAGCTGAAGAGAGTATGGATGCAGCTGCTTGCGTCGGATGCGGAGCTTGTGTGGCTACTTGCAAAAACGGTTCCGCCATGCTTTTCGTAGCTGCTCGCGTAAGTTCTCTTGCTTTGCTTCCTCAGGGTCGTCCAGAGGCTGCTAAGAGGGCTAAGGCTATGGTGGCTAAGATGGATGAACTTGGATTTGGTAACTGTACAAATACACGTGCTTGCGAGCTTGAGTGTCCAAAGGGAATTACTGTTGCACATATTGCACGTCTTAATAGAGAGTTCCTTAAAGCGAAGTTCTCAGACTAAGTTTGTAAGTATATGGTAATAAAAAGGTGACTATCAGTCCTTAGACTTTTAGTCACCTTTTTTGTGTTTTCTGTTTTACCAGAGGAAATTATTAAAAGGATATCTTCCGGCATGTATTTCCGCTACCATCTTATAGATGTCATCTTTAAGTTTTTCTATTCCTTCTTTTTTTAGTGCGGAAATAAATATGCATGGTATTTTCCTATCTCCTATCCATTTACTCTTTACTTCGTCAATGGTAAAGTGTCTTTCTGTTCGTGGTTCGAGGGAAAACTCATCATACTCTTCGTTCTGATAACTATCTATTTTATTGAATACTACATATATAGGCTTATTGTCTGCCGATATGTCCTTGAGAGTTTTCTCTACTACCTCCATCTGTTCTTCATAGTCCGGATGAGATATATCAACTACATGTACAAGAATATCTGCTTCACGAACTTCATCCAAGGTACTTTTAAAGGCCTCAATAAGCTGTGTAGGTAGTTTCCTTATAAAACCTACAGTATCGCTTAATAAGAATGGTACATTGCCTATTACGACCTTTCTGACTGTGGTATCGAGAGTAGCGAAGAGTTTATTTTCGGCAAACACGTCGGATTTGGCAAGAAGATTCATTAGTGTGGATTTTCCTACGTTGGTATATCCGACCAGAGATAAGCGGACAAGTTGTCCTCTGTTACTTCTCTGGGTAGCCATCTGCTTGTCAACTTTTTTAAGTTGTTCTTTAAGTTTGGCTATTCTTTCTCTTACTATTCTCCTATCTATTTCTATCTGGCTTTCTCCCATTCCTCCACGCATTCCTATACCTCCTCTCTGTCTTTCAAGGTGGGTCCACATACCTGCCAGACGTGGAAGCATATAGTTGTAACGTGCTAGTTCCACCTGCATTTTTGCGTATGCTGTTTTAGCACGCTGAGAGAATATTTCAAGAATAAGGCTTGTTCTATCTATTACAGAAGATGTCTTTATTACTTTTTCTATATTTCTCTGCTGCATTCCAGTCAATTCGTCATCGAATATGACATAGTTGATCTGATTCTCCTCGCAGTAAGATGATATTTCTTCAAGTTTTCCTGTACGTACGTATGTTGCCTTTTCTGGTTTGTCTACTCTTTGAATGAACTTTTTGTCTCCGGTTACTCCTGCTGTTTCTGCAAGGAAAACCAGTTCTTCAAGGTATTCATTGACTTTCCTTTCGTCATCATTCTGCTTTATGATGCCGACAAATACTGCCTTCTCTATTTTCTTTTCGGTCACTTCCATTTAAGTATTTTTACCGCTTATTAAAAAAATAAGGCCATCTCCTGTTGGGGACAGCCTTAATATAGAGGTTAATGTAATTATCTTAGCTGGAATACTACAGGGAAAGTATAGGAAACTTTTACGCTACGGTCTCTCTGCTTTCCTGGAGTCCATTTAGGTGAACTCTGAATAACTCGTACAGCCTCCTTGTCAAGTGCTGGATCTACTCCGCGGACTACCTTGACATTTGAGATAGAACCATCGGTATTAACGGTGAACTGGAGAACGACACGTCCGGATACTCCGTTCTCTCTTGCTACCTCAGGATATACAAGATGTTTGTTTACCCATACGGAAAAAGTATTGGCATCACCGCCCTGGAACTTAGGTTTTTCCTCTACGATTGCGAAAGGAATAGCTTCTTCTTCCACTACTTCCTCTTCTACTTCACTTACGTAGTCCACCAATTCCACGCCCAAATTTGCGTCGTCTTCAAGGTTGAGGACGTTGTCTTCCACCTGAATATCGTCTTCCACTATATCAATAATGTCCGAAATTGCAGGAATCTTTGCAATTTCTGGTGGTGGAGGGGTATTTTCCTGTGTAATAGGAACAATTTCCTCCTCAACAATCTCCGTAGTCTCGGCTGCAAGTGTAGCCTCCTTTTTCTCCTTTGATTTGTACTCAAATGCAGCGTACACAACCAAAAGTGCGATTACGAAACCGATCTCTACAAACAGTAGCTTCTTATTGTTTAGATCGGCACTTGGTGATTTCTTAACTTCCATATCTGGTTTTAATTTATTAATCTATCCAAGTTTCAAAGATATAAAGAATTCGTCTTAAATCCAATTATTTTCATTTTTATGTTGTAGATTTGCCATTATTTTTATTGTTTGTTATGGTCAGGTATTACAACGAGGATATTAAATTTGTCCTCAAACATAAGTTACTGAACAATCGTTGGATTAAGACTGTTGTCGGCAGCGAAATGAAGAAAATGGGCAATGTGAATATTATCTTCTGCTCCGATAATTACATTCTTGATGTTAATATGAAGTATCTTCAGCATGATTACTTTACCGATATCATTACTTTTGATTACTGTGAAAAGGATTATATCAGCGGAGATCTTTTCATTAGTATTGATTCCGTGAGGGAGAATGCTTCCTTTTATGGTACTGAGTTCTCTGAAGAATTGAATAGGGTAATGGTGCATGGAATACTTCATCTGATAGGATATGATGATCATAATGATGATGACATAAAGATGATGCGTTTTAAGGAGAACTACTATCTCGATCTTCGTAAATCCATGGAGTCAGATGCTAGATAAGATTTATGACATAATAGTGGTTGGTGGCGGGCACGCCGGATGTGAAGCTGCCATGGCTGCCGCAAATCTCGGTTCTTCTGTTCTTTTGATTACTATGGACATGAACGCTTATGCGAAGATGTCTTGTAACCCTGCTGTAGGTGGTATAGCCAAGGGACAGATCGTTCGTGAGATTGATGCTCTTGGTGGTTATATGGGAATTGTCACAGACGCTTCTACTCTTCAGTTCCGTATGTTGAACCGCTCCAAGGGTCCTGCCATGTGGAGTCCTCGTGCACAGTGTGATAAGAATCAGTTTTCTTTATTATGGCGTAAATTTCTTGAAACTAATTGTAAATTAGATATTTACGCTGATATTGCGACTTCTTTTCTTTTTGAGAATTCAAAAATTTGCGGCATCTGTACAAATACCGGAGCAATTTTTAAATCTCAAGCAGTTATCCTAACCGCTGGAACGTTCCTTTCTGGAAAACTTTTTATTGGACGTACTTCCATGGAAGGTGGTAGGATAGGGGAGAAGTCTTCTTATGGTTTGACTGAACAGTTAATGGAGATGGGGGTGCGTTCTGATAGGATGAAGACAGGAACACCTCCTCGAATTGATATCAGGTCTGTGGATTGTTCTAAACTTCCAGTTCAGACTGGTGATGATCATCCTGAGCGTTTTTCTTATCTTCCTATATTGTCATCTGTTCAGAGGGAAGGGAGTCAGATGCCTTGTTATATACTTCACACTAACATTAAGGTTCATGAAGTATTGAAGAGTGGGTTCGGGGATTCTCCTATGTTTACCGGATTGATTCACGGAAAAGGTCCTAGGTACTGTCCGAGTATAGAAGATAAGCTGAGAGTATTCCCTGACAATGACTCTCATCAGCTTTTTCTCGAGCCTGAGGGTCGTGATACTGTAGAATATTATCTTCAGGGCTTTTCTTCTTCTCTTCCTCTTCAGATACAACTTGATGCATTGCATTCTATTTCCGGCCTTGAAAATGCGAAAATATTCAAGCCTGCTTATGCTGTTGAATATGATTATTTTGATCCGACACAGCTTAAGCCATCCCTTGAATTGAAGGGTATTGAAAATTTATTCCTTGCTGGTCAGATTAATGGCACAACTGGATACGAAGAAGCTGCTGCTCAGGGTATTATGGCTGGAATTAATGCTCACTTAAAGATTAATGAAAGAGATCCTTTCATTCTTGGGCGGGATGAATCTTATATTGGTGTCTTGATTGATGATCTTGTTACTAAGGGTGTAGATGAGCCTTACCGAATGTTTACTTCTCGTGCAGAGTATCGTATTCTTCTTCGTCAGGATAATGCTGATTTTCGTCTTACTGAATTATCTCATAAGATAGGGTTGGCTGATGAAAGTCGTTATTCTTATATGATGAAAAAGAAAGATGAGGTTGAAAAACTTCAGTTTTTCTGTGAGAATAAGAACATTACTTTAGCTGAGGCAAATCCTTTTCTTGAGAAGAATCATTCTGCTTTGTTGACAGAAAGTAAGAAGATCTCTTATCTCGCTTCTCGCCCAGAAGTAAAACTGTCAGATTTATTAAAAATCGTTCCACGTGGAACAGAATTTTCTAAATCTGACAATTTTGAAGAAGTGTGTCAATGCGTTGAAATCAATATAAAGTATAAAGGGTATATTGATAGGGAAGTAGTGAATGCAGAAAAACTTAGAAGGTTGGAAAGACTCGAAATACCTGATGGGTTTGATTTCGATAAAGTATCAGGACTGTCAATAGAGTGCCGTCAGAAGTTAAAAAAATATAGCCCACGCACTATTGCGCAGGCTTCAAGAATTTCAGGAGTGTCTCCTTCGGATATTTCTGTGCTTCTTGTCTATTTTGGTAGATAGCTTTAATTGTTACTAAAGCAATTTTAGAGCATCTTTGATTATATCTTCTACGCTTGCTGTCGGCTTTGATTTAAGAATAATCTGAAGTGCTTTGCTTATATTAGGCTTGCTGAAGCCGAGACTTATGAGCGCAGCCATAGCTTCTTCTGAATTATTGCTTTTGCTGCCCCCAGTAAATAGTTCTGCTGAGTAGTCTTCGTCTTTACTGAACTTGTCTTTGAGTTCGAGTATAAGTCTTTGTGCGCTCTTTAGCCCTATTCCCTTTACTGATTTGAGTCTGTTCACATCTTCGCAGATGATCGTCTCTTTAAGCTCTGATGGCGATAGAGAAGAGAGAATCATTCTTGCTGAAGACGCTCCCATGCCTGATACGGATGTGATTTTTCTAAATAGTGCTCTTTCTTCTTCAGAAGAAAAGCCATAGTCCGTCTGAGTGCCTTCTCTTTGGTTTACTTGACTCTGGATATAAATTATGGCTTCCTGTTTTCCGTTAAGTCTGTCGTATGTTTGGAGGGAAATCTCCATAATGTGCCCTACACCGGCATTTTCTATAATGACATAGGTCGGTGTGAGCTTTTTTATACTTCCACTGATATAATCTATCATTTTCTTTTGTGTTTTGTTCTGTGCAAAAATAATCATATTTAGAGATATTCAATTAAATTGAGTCTGTTGATTATTCAATGGTTTCCAAATTCTTCGTATTTTTGTAAGATTATTAGATTCATTATGATGGATGTTCAGGATTTAAGGAAAGAGTTTCCGCAGCTATCTCAGACTGTTTATGGTAAACCGCTTGTTTATCTTGACAATGCTGCAACTTCGCTTCGCCCGTTTTCTGTGATTCGGGCATGGGAGCGTTCTGCTTCATCTACAACTGCCAATCTTCACAGGGCGGTGCACCATATTGCTGCTTTAGCCACAGAAAAGTATGAAAAAACCAGATCTTTTGTTGCATCTTATATCAATGCTTCAAGTGAAAGGGAAATAGTATTCACTTCAGGGGCTACTGCTTCTTTGAATCTTGTGGCCTCAAGTTTCGGAAAGAGGTTTATATCAGAAGGCGACGAAATAATTATTGCAGAAAGTGAGCATCATTCTGATATTGTCCCATGGCAGTTTCTTTGCGAGAGCTGCGGAGCTGTGATAAAAGTTTGGAAAGTTGATGATAAAGGGCATCTTGATATAGATTCTTTAAGAAGTCTTCTTACTCCGCGCACAAAAATACTTTGTGTGGCGCATATTTCAAATGTGCTTGGCCTTGTAAACCCTATTAAAAAAATTGTAAATATTTGTCATTCAAGTGGTTGTAGGGTTTTAATCGATGGGGCTCAAGGGATTGTTCACGAGAGGGTGGATGTAAAGGATATGGACTGTGATTTCTATCTGTTTTCTGGTCATAAGATATTCGCTGCTCCTGGTACTGGTGTCCTTTATGGGAAGTTGGATCTTCTTGAGCAGATGCCTCCTTATATGGGTGGCGGGGAGATGATAGAAACGGTCAGGTGGTCTGGTTCAACATATGCTCCAGTTCCACGTAAATTCGAGGCTGGTACACAGAATATTTCTGGAACACCGACATTGAGAGATGCGCTAGTTCTTGCCAGGGAAATATCTGAAAGTGAAGATATTGCTATTAATCAAAAGGCTATAGTAGAGTATATGACACAGGCTTTGTCTGGTGATGATAGAATACGTCTATATGGGGTTAGTGGTAATGGATTTGATAAGATTCCACTATTTTCGTTCTCCGTGGAACATTGCCACCATGAGGATATGGCTTTGATCTTGGATAAGATGGGGATTGCTGTGCGTTCTGGGCAGATGTGTGCTGAACCTTTGATGGATAGGTTTGGTGTGACTGGAATGCTCAGGGCTTCTTTTGCCCCTTATAATACACTTCAAGAGGCTGAGTATTTTATTAAATGCCTATATAAGGCTATAGATATGTTGTCGTAATGGAAAAATCTTTAAAAGAAATACAAGATGAAATCGTGGATGATTTCTGTATGTATGATGATTGGCTAGATAAGTATTCTGCATTGATTGATATGGGAAATGAGTTAGAGACTTTTCCTGAAGAGTTAAGGACAGAAGATAGACTTATCAAAGGATGTCAGTCTAGAGTATGGCTGGATACCGAAATACAAGGAGATCGAATGCTGCTTAAGGCTGATAGTGATGCTCTTATCACTAAGGGGATAATAGCTTTGCTGGTTAAGGTATATTCTGGCAGGAAAATAGAAGAGATTGCAGGAGATGACTTTAGTTTCGTGGAGCGTCTCGGTCTAAAGGAAAATCTTTCGCCCACTCGGGCTAACGGTCTTGTGTCTATGATAGATACAATAAAGAGAAAAGCGTGTGAATATGGAAAATAATGAAGTGCTAACGCCTCAAGATGTGAAGGATCTTGCTCCCTTGTACGAGGCTGTTGTACTTGCCCTAAAGCAGGTATATGATCCAGAAATACCGGTGAATATTTATGACCTTGGTCTTGTATATGAGCTCAATATAAACAAGAAAAGGGAAGTGTATATAAAGATGACGTTTACGGCGCCAAACTGTCCTATGGCTGATGAGGTAATCTCAGATGTCAAGCGTGGAGTGGAGCAGACGCCTGGGGTGACTAAATGCACGATAGATCTTGTATTTGAGCCAGCGTGGGATCAGAGTCTTCTTTCGGATGAAGCGCGTGTCGCACTCGGTATGGATCCCGAATAGAGGACTATGAGACTATATCTTTCCATTGGAACCAATGTTGGTGACAGGCGATCAAATATTAGCAGAGCACTCGAAAAGTTGGAACTGGCTTTCGGTAATAAATGGAAATCTCTGTCGGATATATTGGAAACAAAGTCCTGGGGATTCGAAGGAGCAGATTTTCTGAACTGCGTGGTGTGTTTTGAGTCTGAGTTCCCTCCTGAAGAAGTACTGGAGATATGTAAGCGGATAGAGAAGCAGATGGGGAGGGATGAACAGGTGGAGTATGGAGTAGATGGGAAGCGTATTTATCACGACAGAGTCATAGACATAGATATAATCTTGTATGGAAATCTCTGTATTAATACTCCTACACTTAGGATTCCGCACCCTATGATGAGGGAAAGAGAATTCGTTATGAAGCCATTAATGCAGATATTGGATGAAAATGACTACATTTGTAAGATTGAAAACTAAATAATATGACACAGGAAGAATTGTTCAAGGTGCTTGTCGCCCACTGTAAGGAATATGGATTCATTTTCCCTTCTAGTGAAATCTATGATGGATTGGCAGCTGTATATGACTATGGCCAGCTTGGTGTGGAACTGAAAAACAACATCAAACAGTATTGGTGGAATGCAATGACCCGACTCAATGAAAATATTGTCGGTATTGATGCTTGTATTTTTATGCATCCCAAGACTTGGGTAGCATCCGGACATGTCGCTGCCTTTAACGATCCTCTTATTGATAACAAGGATTCCAAAAAGAGATATCGTGCTGACGTTCTCATAGAGGATTATCTTAGCAAGATTGAGGATAAGATCAATAAGGAGGTTGAGAAAGGACGTCGCAAGTTTGGCGAGTCTTTCGATGAGGCTAAGTTCCGCGAAACCAATCCTAATGTGCTTCGTGAGAAAGCTCACTATGAGGAAGTTCATAACAGATATGTAGCTGCTGAGCAGGCCAATGACTTGGCAGAGTACAAGCAGATTATTCTTGACTGCAATATCGTATGTCCTATCAGCGGTACCAAGAACTGGACAGATGTTCGTCAGTTCAACCTTATGTTCAGCACTCAGTTTGGTTCAGTGGGGGATGATTCCAATACAATTTATCTACGTCCGGAAACTGCACAGGGAATTTTCGTGGATTATATAAATGTCCAAAAGACAGGAAGAATGAAGATTCCTTTCGGTATTGCACAGATAGGTAAGGCTTTCCGAAATGAGGTTGTGGCCCGTCAGTTTATCTTCCGCATGAGGGAGTTCGAGCAGATGGAAATGGAGTTCTTCGTACGTCCTGGGACAGAGATGGAGTGGTTCAAGAAGTGGAAAGAGAACCGTATGAAGTGGCACGTTAATCTCGGTATGGGTCCTGAGAACTATCGTTTCCATGACCATGAGAAGCTGGCTCACTATGCAAATGCTGCGACAGATATTGAGTTTAATTTCCCATTTGGTTTCAAGGAACTTGAAGGTATCCATAGCCGTACTGATTTTGACCTTGGCAACCATCAGAAACTTTCCGGAAAAAAACTCCAGTATTTCGATCCTGAGACAGGAGAAAGTTATGTTCCATACTGCGTAGAGACTTCCATAGGTGTGGACCGTATGTTCCTTGCAGTGCTGAGCCACTCATATAAAGTGGAGACTCTTGAGAATGGAGAGACTCGCACCGTGCTTAGCCTTCCGGCTCCATTGGCCCCTGTAAAAGCTGCTGTTCTCCCACTTATTAAGAAAGACGGTCTTCCAGAGTTTGCGCAGAAGATAATGGACCTTCTTAAATATGATTATAACTGCCAGTACGATGAGAAAGACAGCATCGGAAAGCGTTATCGTCGCCAAGATGCAATCGGTACACCATTCTGCATTACCGTTGACCATGAGTCTCTTAACGACAACTGTGTGACTGTACGTGATCGTGACACGATGCAGCAGCAGAGAGTACCTGTCTCAGAACTCAAGGCTATGCTTGACAGTAAGGTAAATCTCAATAATCTTTTGAGAAATCTTTAACCTTTGGATAAGATAAATAAACCCACATTCGCCTCTTTGGGACGTGTGGAAGCAATTAGGCTTCTTTTCGAAGGGAGTGGATTCACTCCTTTCGGGGAGCCTCTTTTGTTTAAGGAAAAAGACTCTTATGCCAGCGTGACAGCATGTCGTGTGATGCTTGAAGGGACTGATTTTAATCTGGAGTATTTTCCATTGAAGCATCTCGGATACAAGAGCGTGGTGGCTGTTACAGGTGAATTATATGCTGTGCTTGCACATCCAAAGACTCTTTCCATTACTCTTGGGGTGTCGGCCAAGCTTGATTTTGAGCAGATTCGTGACCTATGGGCTGGAGTATTGGTCGCAGCAAAGGAGCATGGCTATTCGGGCTTATCACTTGATCTTGTGCCGTCCCGCAACGGCCTTGCCATCAGTCTGTCTGCTTCAGGAAGCAGTGATGCTTCTATGGAGAGTGGTCGTACGAAGCCTAAGAGCAAGGATTTGATATGTGTTAGTGGTCGTCTTGGAGCTGCTTATCTCGGGCAACAAGTGCTTGAAAAGAGATCAGAAGATCTTGAGAAATACAAGATGATGCTTGGTGCGTATCTTAAGCCTGAGCTTGATCCTGAGGTGATTTCCGATGTAGAGCGTTCTGGAATTATTCCTTCGTATGGTTATCTTGTCAGTAGAGGCCTTGCTGATGCTGCTTTGAGGCTGCACAGGGACTCTGGCATGGGTGTGAAACTATATGCTGACAAAATCCCGTTTGAGGGTAATAGTTTCGCTCTTGGAAAAGAACTTGACATTGATCCTCTTTCCGCCGCGATGAATGGAGGAGACGATTTTTGTCTGATGTTTGTAGTTCCTCTGTCAAAGTATGAGGAATTTAGAAAATTTTTCAATACCTTTGAAGCCGTAGGGCATCTTGCCCTTCCTGAAGTCGGAGCAGTGCTTGTTACTCCTGATGGACTCGAGCACCGAGTATCGGCTCAAGGTTGGATGTAATGTATTATTTTATATTGTTATTATGAGGGTTAAGTCTTTTTTAAGCGCACTTGCGCTGATGGTGCCAATATGTATGGCGACCATCCTCACTTCTTGCGAAAAGAAAGATGCAATTGTGGCTGTTACCGACATTAAGGTGACTCCGGCATCTGTGGAATTAAAGCCTGGTCAAACACAGACTTTGACAGTATCCGTACTTCCTGAAAACGCTACAGACAAGACATATACATGGTCTTCAAGTGATGAGTCTGTTGCCACTGTGGCAGATGATGTTGTTACTGCAGTAGCTGACGGAAGTGCCGTAATTACGGCTGTTACTACTGATGGCAGCCATAAGGCTAGTGTAATAGTGGAGGTTAATACTCCTTATGACGGTGTTGTGGCTACCTCCGCAGGAGCTGTTTATATGGGTGACCAATATGGAGTCGGTTACGATGAGGTTTATCTTTATCTGCTCTCTGAGAGCGTAAAGTATTCTAATCTCTCTTTGAGTGGAAAAGGTTCTGCTCTCTGGCTTGATCTTAATCTTCCTAAGACAGGAAAAGCATCTCTTCCTGCCCATCATTATACGGCTTTGCTAAGTGAAGATCAAGATATGTCGTATACTATTCAGCCAGGCACGGATATGGGGGCTTACGGTGTTATAGGCTCTCTTGTCTATGAGAATAATGGCTCTGTAGAGTATGTTATGGTAGAAGACGGTACTGTAGATATCACAGTTGAGGGAACTACTTATACAGTAGATGCTGTAGTTAAATCTGCTGGCAAGGAGTATAAGTTCCGTTATACTGGAGCCATTAATGTAGAGACATATACTTCAGGCGGCGGAGATGACAAAGAATGGAAAAATGTGGAACTCGGAAAGTTGACTCAGGCAATGTTCGCATATTGTGGTGACTCATACGGAACGGATGGTGTATCAGACAACTGGGTATTGTATCTATGTGATGATGGTGTTACTATTGGCGAAACTGGATTCAGTGGCGTCGGCGATATCATGATGATTGAACTTGACTGTGCTGTAGGCGTGAAGGACCATATCGATCCGGGTACTTATTCTGTTATCTCTCCATTGGAACTTACTTCTGTTGAGGATTTGAAGCCGTTTACAACTGTTCCTGGTTTGCAGAATGAAGCTGGGTATATTTATGGTACATGGTATATCTCCTCTAAATACTCTGAGAATAATCAGTTTGCTGGATATTATGGGGCATCAGAAGGCTCTGTGACCGTAGATAAAACAGATGATGACGTATATTCCATCTCTTTCGAAATTAAAGACACAGACTACTATGGAATTGTTTCCGGGTCTTTCGAAGGAAAAGCTACTATCATGGATCAGAGTTCGTCTTACTCAAGTGTTAGAGCTGCCGCTACATCTTCGAATTCTGCTTTGAAGAGCGCAAGGCGAGTTGCTTTCCGTAAGTAATTCTTTATACCCGCATAGAAGGGTATGATGTGAAATGAGAGGTTAACCTTCATAAGAAAAGGTTAACCTCTTTATTTATTTAATGTGTTCTGCCAGTATATTTTGAAGAAGAAAGACACTATATTTGCACTCTTAAAAATGACAAGATGACGATAACATTCAGCATAGAGTACAAGACTGTTTGGGGAGAGAGTCTGACACTTTTTCTTGGGGGAAATAAGTACCCGATGACTTGGGGAGATGGTGGGGTGTGGAGCGTGACCGTGAAAGACTGTAAGGCGGAGTATCTTAAGGATTATGAGTACTTGGTGATGCGTGATGGCTTAGTGTGGAGGACGGAGTGGACACATCATCACTCGAAAAGTGCTAAAGAGATACAAGACAAGTGGATTGATTGTCCCATAGCGGGATGCCCGTTCCCTCGTGCGCATCAGGCTGCTATGTTTGATGCTGCTGGTTTTAGGGGTGCTGGGACGGTTGTACCGGTTTTTTCGCTTAGAAGCAATCTTGATTTCGGAATTGGAGAGTTTTTGGACTTGATTCCTATGGTTGATTGGGCTGCTTCCACTGGACAGTGTGTCATACAGATGCTACCGGTAAATGATACTACTCGCAGCGGAGGGTGGGAAGATTCATACCCGTATAGCCCGATATCGTCTTTTGCCTTACATCCATTATATATTAATCTTCAGAGAATTGGTGTTAAGGAGACGGATGAGTTCAGAAATGAACAGGCCGAACTGAATGCACTTCAGGAGGTGGATTATCCGAGAGTGTTTAGGGCGAAGATGAGATATATCAGAGGTGCTTTTCTTCTTGCTAAGGACAAGGATTTGAAGGCACGCCCATATCTGAAGTTTTCGCGCGACAATGAGTATTGGCTTGATGAGTATGCTGATTTTTGTGCGCATCGCGATGGTCTAGAACCTGATTTTTACCGTTGGGTGCAATGGCATCTGGATAAGCAGTTCTCTGAAGTTGCCTCTTATGCTCGCTCCAAGGGCGTAGCACTTAAAGGAGACCTTCCGATAGGGATAAGCGCGGATAGCGCTGATGCGTTTTGGCATCCGGAGTTGTTTAATCTTGACTCTACTGCAGGAGCACCACCAGACTATTTTAGCAGGGATGGCCAGAACTGGGGTTTCCCTACTTATAATTGGGATGAAATGGCTAAGGATGACTATGCTTGGTGGAAGGCCCGCCTAAGGAAGATGTCTGAGTATTTCGATGCATATAGAATTGATCACATACTTGGTTTTTTCCGTATCTGGGAGATTCCTGTGGATAAGGGTAGTGGGCTGTATGGACATTTTAATCCGGCCTTGCCATATTCGGTCCAGGAAATAAAAGAAATGCATCTTCCGTTTGAAGGTCTTTTTCATGAAGATCCACGCCATCCGGGAATGTACCAGCCTCTCATTACTCCACACTCTCAAAGTCTGCCACAATGGCAGCAGGAGGTGTTCGGAGCATTATATAATGATTTCTTTTATCATCGCCATGATGATTTCTGGAAACGTAATGCTGAGAAAAAACTGCCAGCGCTTTTATGTGCTTCTGGAATGCTTGCGTGCGGAGAAGACCTCGGAATGGTTCCAGCCTGTGTGCCTGACGTGATGAATCACGAAAAGATATTGTCCCTCAAGATGCGTGGTATGCAAAATGAGGGATCATGGGATTATCTTAGTGTATGCGCTACATCAAGCCACGATATGGAGACCCTTAGGATGCAGTGCGACCATGACCCAGAGCCGTGGGAAGTACGCAATATGCTTTGGGAGTTCCTTTCTTCTCCTTCTATGCTTGCTATTTTCCCTATACAGGACTGGCTAGCGTTGGACAAATCCCTTCGTCGTGCGGACAGGAATGTGGAGAGAATCAATTATCCTGCTGACTGCCATAACAAATGGAAGTTCCGTCTGCATGTTAATGTGGAGGACTTGCTATCTGCCTCTTCTTTCTGTGCAGATGTTGAAGGGCTTGTTAAAGATAGTGGACGCTATCATATAGTCGGTTCTCCTGACTGCTGACGTTTGACTTTATAAAATGTAAGACCGCAAAATTCATCTGAACTTTGCGGTCTTTTCATGTGTCTTGATTTCAGCCACCTTGGTCACTTCAATGTCAGCCAGATGGGTGAAATGCTTATTTCGCTATTTTCTCGCGCATATCGGTATCTGCCTGAATGTTCTTCATTCTGTAATAGTCCATGATACCGAGATTTCCATTGCGGAAAGCCTCTGCCATTGCCATAGGTACTTGCGCTTCTGCTTCAATAACCTTGGCTTTAGCTTCTTGTGCCTTGGCTTTCATCTCCTGTTCGAGGGCTACTGCCATAGCACGACGTTCCTCTGCTCTTGCTTGGGCGATATTCTTGTCAGCGTCAGCCTGATCCATCTGAAGAACAGCTCCGATGTTTTTACCTACATCGATGTCTGCAATATCGATGGAGAGAATCTCGTATGCCGTACCTGCATCAAGACCCTTATTGAGTACGAGTTTGGAGATGCTATCCGGGTTCTCTAGTACTGACTTGTGGCTCTCGGAAGAACCAATGCTGCTTACTATTCCTTCTCCGACACGTGCGAGGATAGTCTCTTCTCCGGCGCCTCCGACGAGTTGTTTGATATTGGCGCGTACGGTGACTCTTGCTTTGGCTATAAGCTGGATACCATCCTTAGCTACAGCAGTAACAGGTGGGGTATTGATGACTTTAGGATTTACGGACATTTGCACCGCTTCAAGAACATCGCGTCCTGCAAGGTCAATGGCTGATGCCATTTTGAAGTCAAGTGAAATATTGGCTTTATTGGCAGAGATGAGAGCCATTATCACTTTTGTGACGTTACCCTTGGCGAGGTAATGTGCTTCGAGTTCGTTGGCCTTCAGTGAAAGACCAGCCTTGGTACCAGTAATCATTCCCATGACAATGGTCTTGGGGTTTACTCCTCTCCAGCGCATCAGCAGAAGCTGGATGAGGGAGATGTGGACTCCTGAAAGGACGGCCTGAAACCACAATGCTACAGGGAAAAACCAAAGGAGGATGATAAGGGCAATTACTAATATTGCCACAAGGATGATTGTTTCCATTATATTATTTGTTAATAGGTTTTACAAGTGCTTGATTGTCAACGATGGCTATTACTGTAACCTCTGTCCCGGCATCAATCATCGAATTGTCAGAAGATTTAACTTCGCAAGTTATCTGTCCGAAGCATCCAGTGCCTATAGGTGCGAGTCTTGTCTTTGTGTATCCTATATCACCAGCTTTTAGCTTCTGCTGCTCTGTATTGACCTTGGAAGTTACTTCTGTGTCAAGTTCAAGTCTTTTCCATGTTCGGCTGCGAAGAATAACAACTATCATTACTACGAGAGTAGCTAATACAGCGGCTGTCACCCACCAACCTTCAGTCTGACCTATAAACACGAAAGAGTACCAACATGCCGCGCCCAATGAAATTAGACTTGCTATGCCGGCAACGCCCACTCCTGGGATAAGAAGCATTTCCACAAGCATAAAGATGATTCCTGCTAGAATTAGGCTTAATGTTATCCACCACATAATTAGTTATTTTTAATGACTTACAAATATACAAAAAACTACGCCATTGTTTCTTTCTTTTGAGAAAAATACTAACTTTGCACACTATTTTGGAATTATAATGTAAAAAACATATTTATGCAAAACAAAGGTTTCATCAGAGTTGTGGCCATCTGCTTCGTTCTCGCTTGTATATGGCAGCTCTCTTTTACCCTGGTCAGCAGTATTTATGCCGGAAAGGCAGATAAGGCAGCAGACAGGGTGGTTGAGAGTGTGAAGGAGTCTGCCGCATACGCAAAGGTGCCGGATGTTGACAAGGCATTCTATCTTGATTCCATTAGGAAGATAGAGTCTCGCCGATATACCGACTCTATCTCATCTAAAGTCATTTATTTCGGTAACACCTACAAACAGGTTCAGAGCAAGGAAATTAATCTTGGTCTTGACCTTAAAGGTGGTATGAACGTCATGCTGCAGGTGCAGCTCGAAGACCTTGTAAAGGCTCTTGCCGGTGACAACCGAACTCCTGAATTTGAAAAAGCTGTCGCTCTCGCCAAGCAGCGTAGCGTCAGCTCGCAGTCAGACTTCATCACCCTTTTCGGTGATGCATGGAAGGAAGTAGGCGGCGGACAGAGACTTTCTACTATTTTCGGTACTATCGATATGGCTGGAAGAATCAATCCTGAGACTTCAGACGAGCAGGTTATTTCTGTTCTCAAGGAGGAGTCTGAGAGTGCGATTGCCAACTCATTCAACGTGCTCCGCAACCGTATTGACCGCTTTGGCGTGACACAGCCGTCTATCCAGAAACTTGGAAATACTGGCCGTATCCTTGTGGAACTTCCTGGTGTAAAGGAGCCTGAGCGTGTACGTAAGCTGCTTCAGGGTACAGCATCCCTTGAGTTCTGGACTACATACTATGCTTCTGAAATTGCTCCTTATCTTGAAGAGGCCAATGCTGTTCTTGCACAGAGTCTTGCAGCTGATACCCCGGAAAGTGAGGTTAAGGTTGAGGATGAGACTGCATCTGACGATATCGTATCTCAGGAACTGAAGGCACAGGGGAGCGCATCTGATGATGCTTCTGTGGAGGCATACAAGAAAGCAAATCCTCTCTTTGCCGTGCTTACCCCTACTGGATTCCGTGATAATGCATGTATCGGTTTTGCAGCTGCAGCAGATACCGCCCTTATCAACAAGTATCTTGCAAGGCCCGAGGTTGCTGCCGTATTCCCTTCTGAGTTCCGCGCTATGTGGACAGTTAAGTCCTCGGAGTTCGTACAGGATAGCAATGTCTTCGATCTCGTAGCTATCAAGGCCTCATCACGTGATGGCAAAGCCCCTCTTGATGGTGGTTACGTTACTGATGCACGCGTAGAGTATAATGACCGCCAGGGTGGTGAACCAAGTGTGTCCATGACCATGAACGCAGAAGGTGCCAACGTGTGGGCGCGTCTTACAAAGGAAAATGTTGGCCGTCAGATTGCCATTGTGCTTGATGGCACCGTTTATTCATACCCTAATGTTCAAAATGAGATTAGTGGTGGTGTTTCTTCCATTACAGGTCATTTCTCCATTGAGGAGGCTACTGACCTTACCAATGTGCTCAAGTCAGGAAAGCTTCCTGCACCTGCAACTATCGTACAGGAGCAGGTTGTCGGTCCTTCTCTTGGTGCTGCGTCCATCCGCGCAGGTCTCATCTCATTCATCATAGCATTCCTCCTCGTCCTTGTATATATGATTTTCTTCTACAAGGGTGCTGGTGTGGCTGCCGACCTGGCACTTCTTACCAACGTAGTACTCCTCTTCGGTGTGCTTTCTGCATTCGGAGCGGTGCTTACTCTTCCTGGTATTGCTGGTCTTGTCCTTACATTAGGTATGGCGGTGGATGCCAACGTTATCATCTATGAGCGTGTCAAAGAGGAACTTAAAGCTGGAAAGGGCCTTGGAAAAGCCATTCATGACGGTTATAACAATGCCTACTCTGCCATTATCGACGGTCAGGTAACCACGCTCCTTACCGGTCTTGTTCTCTTCTTCTTTGGATCTGGCCCTATCAAGGGATTTGCTACTACTCTCATTATTGGTATCATCACTTCAGTGCTGACCTCTATTTTCATTACTCGTATTATCTTTGACGATAGGGTTAACCGTGGTAAGAATATCAGTTTCGAGACAGCACTTACCAAGAATTTCCTTAAGAATACCAAGATTGACTTCATCGGTGGTCGTAAGTGGTCTTACATTATTTCAGGTGCCCTTATCCTCATCTCTTTGGGATCTATCTTCATCAAGGGATTTACTTATGGTGTTGATTTCACTGGTGGACGTACATACGTTGTAAGATTTGATAAGCCTGTAACTGCTGAAGCTGTACGTGAGGCTACTGGTAAAGTATTTGATCTTGCTGCTGCAGAGCAGGGCCTTTCAGGTACATCTGTTGAGGTTAAACAGTTCGGTGGTGATAGTCAGATGAAGATTACCACATCGTTCAAGTATGAGGATGAAGGGGCTAGCGTAGATGCTGAAATCGAGGGTATGCTCTATGAGTCTCTCAAGGGCTTCTATGATGACGGACTTACTCTTGATGAGTTTGTTTCCACCCTTGATAACCCTAATGGTATCATATCTTCTGACAAGGTTGGAGCGTCAATAGCTAATGACATTAAGCGCAATGCGGTGATTTCTATCATTCTTGCCCTTATCGTAATATTTGCTTACATCGCTTTCCGATTCAAGGGCTGGACATGGGGTCTTGGTGGTGTTGTATCACTTGCTCATACATCTATCATCATCATCGGATTCTTCTCCCTGTTCAGCGGAATACTTCCATTCAACCTTGATGTGGATCAAACCTTTATTGCGGCTATCCTTACAATCATTGGTTACGCTATCAATGACAACGTGGTTATCTTCGACCGTATCCGTGAGAACCTTGGTCTTCATGTCAATGATGACTTTAAGGAAACCGTCAATAAGTCCCTTAACGCTACATTGACACGTACCGTGAATACTTCTGTGTCAACACTCCTTCCTATGCTTGCAATTGCTATCTTTGGAGGTGAGTCTATCAGAGGTTTGTCAGTGGCCCTGTGTCTTGGTATCTGCATCGGAACATACGCTTCCATCATGATTGGTACTCCTATTATGTTTGACGCAACATTGTCCCGTCGCAAGAAACTTGCAGCTAAAGAGACTGCTAAAAAGAAATAGTATTTTTCTTTAATATAAAAATATACCCGGTCCGAAAAGGCCGGGTATTTTTTATGTATATTTGCACTTACTATGTCTTTCGTACATCTTCACGTCCATACCCAATACTCAATCCTTGATGGCTTGAGTGATATCAAAAAACTCTTTGCAAGGGCTCAAGAGCTCGGAATGCCTGGCATTGCCATTACGGATCACGGTAATATGTATGGAGTTAAGGACTTTCATGATATTTCCGCGAAATTTCCTGATATCAAGCCAATTATCGGCTGTGAGGTTTATGTTACCAGACACTATGATCATAAACTGAAAGATAACGAGCATAAGAGATACTATCATCTTATTCTTTTGGCTAAGAATTATGAGGGATACAGGAATCTGATGAAGATTGTGTCTATTGGTCATATCGAGGGTATGTACTATAAGCCGAGGGTGAGTCATGAGGTGATTGAAAAGTATCATGATAATCTTATCTGTTGTTCTGCTTGTCTGGCTGGCGAGATACCACAGGGAATAGTGGCTGGAGACGAAAAGGCCGTAGACGAGGCTATACAATGGCACAAAAGGGTGTTTGGGGATGACTATTACCTGGAGGTAATGATGCATAAGACCAGGGTCCCAGGGCTTCCTCTTGACCTCTACGAAACCCAAAAGGAGTATTGTGCGGAAATATTCAAGCTTGCTGAAAAACATGGCGTTAAGGTGGTCGCTACCAATGATGTCCATTTTGTTCGTAAAGAGGATGGCCCTGTGCATGACAGACTTATCTGTCTTACCACCAATGCCAACATTGATGACCCCAACAGACTGCGTTATACGCAAGAGGAGTATCTGAAGAGCGAAGAGGAGATGGCGGAGATATTCCCAGACCATCCTGAAGTTCTCAGCAATACTATGGAAGTCTTCAACAAGGTGGAAAGGTATGAAATTAACCGTGGGCACGTTCTTCCTAAGTTTCGGATTGACAAGTCTTTCCTTGAGAATATAGATTATTATCTTGACAAGTACTCTGATATTATTGATAACGGTAAATATGAGATTCGTAAGGACCATGATGGTAATGTCATAGAAAAGAGTTATCGTGGTGACGAGTTCTGCAGGTCTGTAGCATTCTTGTGCCATCTTGCATATAAAGGTGCCAGGGATAGGTATGGAGATACATTGACGGAGGAGCAGCAGGAGCGCCTGCACTTCGAGCTAATGACAATATCGTTCATGGGTTTCCCTGATTACTTTCTTATAGTTCAGGATTTTATTAACTGGGGACGCCGCAATGGTGTATCCATTGGCCCGGGACGAGGATCTGCGGCTGGCTCTTGCGTGGCATATTGTCTCGGAATTACCAATCTTGATCCAATTCGGTATGATTTGCTCTTCGAGCGATTCCTTAATCCGGAGAGAATCTCCATGCCTGATATAGATGTGGATTTTGATGATGAAGGAAGGTTTAGGGTAATTCAGTATGTTCAGGAGCATTACGGGGCCGATCATGTTTCTCATGTGGTCACTTTTGGAACTATGGCTGCAAAACTTGCAGTAAAGGACGTAGCTCGCATATCCAACCTCCCTATTCCCGAATCTAACCGTCTTACCAAGATGATTTTGGACCGGCCAGTAGTAGTAAAGGAGAATGGTGTTGACGTTGAGTATAAACCAACGCTTGCCAATAGCGTAAAATTGGTACCTGAACTGAAGAATGAATATGAGAATGGTGATCCTCTTGTCCGTGAGGTTCTGAAATATGCTCTCGCTCTTGAAGGGTGTATCCGTCAGACGGGAATTCATGCCTGTGCTATGATAATAGGTCGTGGTAACCTTACCGACTACATACCGATTTCTCTTGGCACTGATAAGGCTACTGGTCAGCAGGTATGGGTTAGCCAGTATGAGGGAACCAAGATTGAGGATGTAGGAATGCTCAAGATGGATTTTCTCGGGCTCAAGACTCTTTCCATCATAGATAGGTGCCTGGCGCTGGTCAAAAAGCGTTTCGGTGTGGAAATAGATATCGAGAAGATTCCGATAGACGACCCTGAGGTATTTGCTCTCTACTCAAGGGGAGACACCAAGAGTATATTCCAGTTTGAATCTGGAGGTATGAAGGAATGGCTTATCAAACTGCAGCCAGAGCGTTTTGAGGACCTTATTGCCATGAATGCGCTTTATCGTCCGGGCCCTATGGATTATATTCCTGATTTCGTAGCCGGTAAAAATGACCCTAGCAAGATTCACTATGACTTGCCGGCTATGGAGGAATACCTCAAGGAGACATACGGGGTAACAGTATATCAAGAGCAGGTGATGCTTCTCTCCCAGAAACTTGCTGGTTTCTCTAAAGGAAAGGCGGACAAACTCCGCAAGGCTATGGGAAAGAAGAAGAAAGATGTACTTGACTCTCTCAAAGATTCTTTTATCAATGGCGCTGTTGCCAATGGGCACCCTAAAGAAGTGCTTGAGAAAATATGGAAAGACTGGGAGGCTTTTGCCAAATATGCTTTTAATAAGTCACATGCCACTTGCTATGCGTGGGTGAGTTATCAGACAGCATGGCTCAAGGCGCATTATCCGTCCGAGTTCCAGGCTTCCAACCTTACCCAGAACATCTCCAATATGGAGGAGATGAAAGAGATTATGGCAGACTGTCGTAAGGCTGGAATCAGTGTGCTCAGTCCAGATGTAAACGAGTCTGAAGCGCAGTTCTCTGTCAATTCCAAGGGCGATATCCGTTTTGGATTAGGAGGACTTAAGGGATTTGGTGAGAATGTGGTTTCTGCTATCATAGCAGAAAGGGAGTCTTCTGGGGCGTATACTGATTTGTATGATTTTATCGAGAGAACTGGGGCTGTAGTTGGCCGTAAGCCGCTTGAAACTCTGGTTTGCTCCGGTGCATTGGACTCTTTTGGCCTTCGGAGGTGTCAGTTCTTCCTTCCTGGCAGGAGTGGTGACCTTTTTATAGATGAATTGGTGCGTTATGCCACACTTTTCCGTAATGACGTGATGGATAGTTCTTCTTCTCTGTTTGGTGATGTGGAGGAGTTGAAGCCTGTGCGCCCAGAACCGCCGATGGTTCCTGCCGACATGGATGATACATTGGAGTCTCTCCAGAAGGAGAAGGAATATGTGGGGATGTATCTTTCTGCTCATCCTCTTGATCGTTATCGTTTTGAGATAGAAAGGTTTGCAATACCAGTTTCTCGAATTGATGCTTTTATAGATGAGTGTGGCCGTACGGGAAAGAGTATGAAACTCAATGTGGCAGGTATAGTGACGGACCTCAAAACTATGACCACCAAGAGCGGAAGTCCTGGAGCAAGGGTTGTAGTAGAGGATTTTAGCGGTAATTACGAGTTTGCACTTTTTGGGAAGGAATATCAGAGTTTTTATCCGATGCTCAAGCTCCACGAGCAGATATTCATAGAAGGAGAGATTGCGCCACGGTATAGGTTGTCCCCAGAGGAGCAGGCGGCTGGAAAGAAACCGACTTTTTCTTTCAAACTCAAGTCAGTGTCTCTTCTTGGAATTGTGGCTGAGAGCCTTATTAAGTCAGTGGAATTTACTTTAGACACGGCTCTCCTTAATGCTGGATTCAGAAAAGACCTTATCAGTATGCTAAAAGAGTACAAGGGCAACACACGGCTGGAAATCCGTCTTATTGATAAGTCCAGTGGCTATAGGATAGGCTTTTTCTCTAAGAAGTTTTCAGTTCGTGCATGTCAGGACTTATTTAATGAAGCAGAGCGACTTGGAATGCGTGTAGATGTAATCAATAAATAGATATTATTTGATTTAAATACCTGGAGACTATGATTTTAAATCGGGGCACTGTCGTAAAAATGATATTATGCATGGTTTCATCCATGATTGTATCTTCGTGCGTTACGGTTAGTTCCCGAAAAGTGATGGATAGGGCAGAGATGATTATGTCTGAAAAGCCTGATAGTGCCCTAATTGAGCTAGAGACTATAGACGGAACACGCTTACATAGGCGTGATCGAGCAAGATATTCCTTATTGTATTCTATGGCTCTTGATAAGAATTTCGTTGATACTGCAGATGTGTCAGTTGTGATGCCGGCGGTAAATTATTATTACAAGCACGGTACCGCTGACAATAAGATGAAAGCCTTTTATTATCTCGGACGTGTGTATGAGAATGCCGGTGATAGGAAATCCTCCATCAATGCATTTTCGAAGGCGTTTGAATTTAGTGATGATACAAAGGACATGCGTGCTAGAGGAATGCTATATAGGTCTATCTCAGGACTATATATGAAAGATTACTCTTATGATGAAGCTGAACCTTATGCCCTTTCAGCGTACAAATGCTTTAAGCAGGTGTCTGATACATCGATGACTCTTCTTTGTGCATACCGTATTGCTCTTGTATATACTGGACAGAATAGGTATAATGAGGCAGATTCGATATATGTCCGGCTAATGGAGGAAAGGCATTTCCCTATTGGTTTTAGGAATGCTATGCTCTGCGATTATGCTATTCTAAATGCTTTAAAAGCAATTCCGGATTATGATAAGGCTTACCAACTCTTTTCTGAGGTGATAGATAGTGGATATGCACTTGATTCGTATAATGCTACTGGTGCTTATGCTTTTGTGTCGTACGGAAAAGGGTTAAAAGCCCAGTCTGACGCTGCTATCAGTTCTATCTCTCGTATTTACGAAGCCAAACCTGCATATTATCATTGGAAGGAGAGAATAATGAGAGAGCAGGGAGACTATCTGCGAGCTTATAACTATCTTGATTCGTCATTGACATTCCAGAAGCAGTTGGTAAATGAACAGCTAAAACAGTCTACTATAAAGGCGAGGAAGGAGTATTTTGAGATGAGTAACCAAGTGTACCGGAAAGAGATACAGTATAGGCGCATACATGGGTTGGTGTTTATACTCATTATCCTTGTGCTTTCGGGTGCTATTGCTTCTGTGTCTATTGCAAAGAAGAAAAAGATGGAAGAGGATCAGCTCCTTATTGATTCTGTTCGTAGACTTTGGATGGGCAGCAATACCAGGCTTAAAGAAAAGGAAGAGTCGCTTGACTATTACAAGAAAGAGTATCTTAAGCTTTATAGAAGCCAGATGGCTTGTCTTGAAGATGTCTTTAATGTATATGAGTTGTCTATGCGAAAGACGGATTCTGATTCTGAACTTGCACGGCGTCTGCGTGATGTTCTCGGAAGTATGGATGTGTCGAAGGAGGAAAAGAGCCGATTTGAGAGAAAAGTGGATTCTTATTTCGATGGAATTATGTCTTTTTTTAGGATGGATTTCCCAGGCCTTCCTGAAAGTGACTATAGGTTTATGTGTTTTGTGTTTGCGGGATTTGATGCGACTACCATCATGTTGATAATGGATATGCCGTCCTTGTCTTCCGTGCATACTAAGAAGAGTAGACTCAAGAAAATGATAACAGTCTCTGATGTGCCGGAAAAATCAAGATATCTTGATTTCATATCAAGGCATTAATGAGTTTTTTTTATTGACGTTTCATTTTTTTTGTGTTACCTTTTCTAAAAGTGTCGAAAATACGCCTTGTAAGATTATTTTTCGTCCCAGAGTTAAAAATGCTGCGTTTACTATGGGTTTTCTCTTGTTTTGGGGCGTTCTTGTGTAAGGCTTTTTAGGGCTAATTTTTTGGTCGGTCAGTTCTGTTTGCATAACTTTGCAAGTGATTTTAGATGTGGCTTGGTGTCATTAGTAAAGTACTACAAAACCGAAGACTATTGATTACTTCATGTTCTTATAATGTAAGTTTGCCTGCCCTACGACAGAGAATTTAACCAAATGATGATACTTTAACATTCGCATTAATCGGCAAGCAAACTTACTTTTTACTATTCTGCTTTATTGACAATAAATACTCCGCATGCTGCAAGGCATGCTGCCATGAGATATGTCCATCTGAATGGTTCAGACAGGCATAGGCATGAAGTGAGAGTGCCGACAATCGGGATTAGTGAATTGTAGATGGCGACTTTACCTATGGGATTGCAGCTGATTAGCTTGTTGTAAAGTGAGAATCCTATTGAAGAGATGAGAATTAATAGGCACAGGTATAATATTCCCTTTGGGGTTATTGTCGGGACAGTTCCTCCGGCTGCGAGTCCAATACCGATAAGTATGGCTCCTCCTATAGCGAGGCTGCATCCTGTGCCGGCAAAAATATTGATCCGTTTGCTTAAGCCTCGAGTCATTAGTCCGGCAAAAGCGGAGCACAGTGTATTAAGCAGAATCATTCCATCTCCAGACATAGTGAATGAATTTCCGTTGCTGCCTCCGATATTTAGAAGGATAATTCCTGATATGCCAATCGCACATCCGATTACTCTCTTTCCTGTTAGGTGGTCGCTCTTGAAGAATATGCATGCTAAAATGACCAATATAAAAGTTCCTGTGGAATTGAGAATGGCTGCCCGAGAACCCTCGCTATGAGACATTCCTATATAGAAAAATGCATAATGTAGTGTGGTATTGACTATGGCGAACAATAGAATATATAGCCAATTTGAAGGCTTTGAAGTTTTGAATGATTTGCCTCTGGCCATGGCAATGAGCATGACGACTAATCCTGCGAGTCCGAACCTCAAGCCCGCAAAAATCATTTTGCTTCCTGTCATGTTAGGTAAGATTCCAAACTCGTGAAAACCAAGTTTTAGCAGTGGGTATGCCCATCCCCATAACACTGCGGCCGTAAGTGCAAATATGGATACCCAAATAGGGCGTCTAAAAATACTTCGTGTCTGCATATAATGCCAAAATTAGAGAATTAGTGCCGTATTGCCAAATATTGGATGTTTGTTTGATATTCGCTATATAGGTGCTTTGGTGATTGTAATTCCGATTTTTAATATTATACTGGCAAAAGTCACATATGATAAAAAGGTTACCTGATTTTTGATTATATGCTTTTGCTATCGTTGCGGCTGGGTCGTGACTTCGTATCCTGAATGTAAAATAATTGAATATGATTTGTCGGAAATATGAAGATTTTTGGGTTTATATTTGTGTATATTGATTTATTTTGTATATTTGGTTCGTAAAGAATAAAAATTGTAACGTGAAGAACCACTTCTTATTTGTAACACTTATTTTGTTGTTTGTATCTTGTCGGACGGAAAGAGGCCGAGTGCAAGACTCATTGGTCTCTATAATGCAGTCCAAGATACTTATGCCACATGTCGTGGAGCGGATTTATAATTGAGAAGACGCTATTCTGGATTGTGGTATGACTGGACCTGCCGAACTTCTTGTTTTCGTTGATTCGTTACAATGCGGAACATGTCAGATATCCAAATTCTATAGGTTTATAGACATAATTAAAGAGGGAGAGGGTACGGGTAAGTATAACGTTATGTTTCTTGTGTCGCCAAAGAAAGAAGATATGGGTGCAATTAGAGAACATATACTTCTTGTGCAACCAGAGTATCCTATCTATATAGATGTAAATCATGAGTTCCTTAAATTAAATCCTCAGATTCCGAATGATGTCAGATTTCACTGTATGTTGATTGGAAAAGAAGGGAGACCTCTGTTGGTTGGCGATCCCACGGGGAGCGAAAAAATGATGAGGTTGTTCAGAGAAGTTATTAATAACGATGATAATTAGTATTTTTTAAATCACTTTTTTATGAAAAAAATCATTATTGCAGTGTCAGTAATTGCACTGACGGTGTCGGCGGTCGTGACCTCTGCCGTTATCAAAAGGAACACAAGTACAATTCTTAATCAAAATGTTGAGGCTCTTTTGGACGGAGAGATTTCTGTTGGTGATTTGTGTACTTATCAGCCTGGTGAAACTTGTGTGTATCATGATCCTTTGGGAACTTTAATTATAATTGATGGATATTTGCTTAAATAATAGGCTATTTGTATGCGGACGCGATTTTTATTTATTTGGGTAATGATACTTTCTTCTTGCGCTTCCGTAGAAGATCCTTATTTGTATTCACTGAGAAAACTTCCAGAGGAAATCCTTCGCCCTGTCAGCTCAGTTTCTTTAGAGAAATATGATGTTAAAAGTCCGACAGATATTTTTTATCATCATGGCTTTTTTGTGATTCTTGACTCTCATTCAAAGTATTGTTTTAATGTTTTGGATCTTGAGCACGAGACAAAGACTGAAATTATTCGTAAGGGTCGTGGGCCTTGTGAGGTTATTGCTTATTCAATCTCCTTTTGTGAAGATGAACCATTCCTCTATGACATGGGATCTGGAGCATGTGTGAGGGTGAATATTGATTCTTCGATTGCTTCTTCGCGCCCAATACTTGACACTATATCCGTGCTTCGCAATAACGGAGGAATGCCCGCTCCTCTGCAAACAGCAGGGGACTTTTTTCTCTCTCCATATCCATATGAAAGTGATGCTTGGTATGTTCTGAGAAATCGTGAAGGAAAGGTGTTGTCGAAGCTACGCGCACCGAGTTATCCAGTGTTGTCCGAAATGAATACAAGTGTTTATTACTCATTTATAATGTCTTCATTTTGTACTTTTAACCCTCATAACTCAAGGCTGTGCGCTGTCTCTGTTAATTCATCAACTGTTTCTTTCTTTGGTATTATGAAAACAGAGATTCATGAGTATAAGCGTTATGAGTATGATGGGCCTATTATTTCAGAAGGGGGTGATGCATTTAGTCGACTTTCGAAAAGAGCGTTTTCTAGACCAGTGTCTGATGATGCATACGTGTATCTTTTGTATTCAGGTATCCCTTTTTCTGGGAGCGATGATTATTTGCCGGCTTATGAAGACCATCATCTCATTGTATATGACTGGGAAGGTGTTCCTCGGCGTCATATTGTCCTTTCTGAACATATTTGCGCAATGTGTGTAAATGGACATACATTATATGGCGTGACTTCGTATCCTGAATGTAAAATTATTGAGTATGACTTATCAGAAATGTGAAATAGTTGCAGATATAATAGTGTAACTACTAATTTATTTGTATATTTGTCACATTAAGAATAAAAACTGTAACGTGAAGAATCGCATTCTATTTATAACACTAGTTTTGCTATTTGTATCTTGTCGGACGGAAAGAGGTCGAGTACAAGACTAGTTAGTCTCTATAATGCAGTCTAAGATACTCATGCCACGTGTCGCGGAGCGGATATATAATGGTGAAAATGTTATTCAGGATTGTAGGATGAACGGAGCTGCTAAACTTCTTGTTTTCGTTGATTCGTTACAATGCGGGACATGCCAGATATCCAAGTTCTATAGGTTTATAGACATAGTTTAAGATGGAGAACCACTAATGGTTGGTGACCCCACTGGGAGTGAAAAGATGTTGAGGCTATTCAAGGATGCTCTTAATTATGACGATTATTAGTATTATTCAAATTAAGTATTATGAAAAAAATCATTATTGCCGTGTCAGTAGTTGCACTGACGGTGTCGGCGGTCGTAACCTCTGTCGTTATCAAGAGGAACGCAAGTACAATTCTTAATCAAAATGTTGAGGCGCTTTTGGGCGGAGAGACTGCTACTGGGTTATGTTATAATTCTGTTACTACATGTGAAGGAGGGCGATGGGTTTTGTTTTGTGGAGGATGTGTAATTGTAGCAGTTGTTCCTACAGTCTTTTCTGGTACAGGCATGTGCTAAAATATGAAAACTAGTAGATTTATATGGGGGCTTCTCTTGCCTCTGTTGTTTGTTTCTTGCTCAAGCGTAAGGGACGAAGGGGTGGTGTTTGAGAAAGCAAAAGTCGTATCATCATTTCCTAAAGAAATAACGCTTAGCCTCTCTGATGCTCAGGATGTGGATCTTGGAATTTTGGGAATTGCAGATTTGTATTCTCACGATTCTATGCTTATGGTAGTGACGCGGAGCGATGAGCCTGTGATAGAACTTTTTGACTACGAAACGCTTGAGTCTAAGGGAGGATACCTTCGCCATGGTAATGGTCCTAACGAAGTGCAACCGTTTGCGTTTCCTTACAGCAGTAGCAGTCGTTTTGTGAACAAAGGAGATTCTCTTTATCTTGACTTTAGAAATGGTATGAAGAACTACCTTAGGTGGAATCTTACAGCCGCATATAATGGTCAAGGTGAGTTTGTAAAAGAAGTGCAATATAATTTTGCTCCATCTGCATTATATCGGTGGATCCTTAATGATTCTACTGTGCTGTGCAAAACACTTGTGGACAATAATACTCGAGTTGTTCGCGAAGTGCTTGTGAATGGGACGGACAGGACTCCTGGTTTTCTTTCAGAATTGGATAAAGCTAAAGTGCAAACGGAGAATGATGGCTTTGTTTTTAATACTTTAGGTACGTTGGTGGAATATAATCCAGAACTTGATGTAGTTGCTGAAGTATCACTGCATCTTGATGTCATTAACTTGTATTCTCTTCATTCCAATTACCATGAAAGTATACAGATAGGGAAGAAACCGGTGCTGATTTCAGATATTGAGGCCCTTATGAAGAGTGGAATATATGATTGTTCTCATGTTAAGGAGACTGTGTCTTCAGAAAGTTCATTTTCCTTGTTGTATCGAGATAGTGCTGGAGATATGAGTATCCTTCAGTTTGGCTGGGACGGCAAACCACTATCACGGATTAGTCTGCCTGAGAACGTGTCATCACTTGATATCCACGGGAAAGATATTTGGACAGTATCAGCAGGTTCAGAGCAGGTTAGAAGATATACCCTTCAATAGCAAGAAGGTGAGGCTTATATTAGTATTTGTTTCTTTATGCATAATGTTCCGCATTGGAAAGGCTCCAATGCGGGCATTTTTGTTGGCCTTGATATTCTTATGTTTCTGATATTGGCATTCCGATGGAAAACGAAATTAAGCTTGGTGCAATGGAAGATTCTCTTCTTATTCGAGTGGGTGTTCTGAACGCTGGTCATTTTGCTGGTTTGCAAGACGTTTGGACCATAAAAAATTTTGGACCGCTTATGATTCCAGGTAAAGGAATAACCGTATTAATGAATATGGATAATCTTGCCTTATACAAAGATGTAATTGTATATGAAACACATGGCTCTGAGGAGTGTTGGCGGGATAAATACTATACTTTTAAAGAGAATTATTATTTCTTTGCTGGGGATAATGTGTTAGATTCCAAGGATAGCCGATATTTTGGTTTTGTCCCCGAAGATTTTATTATAGGAATTATAGGAATCATATGATTTTTTACTATCTTTGAGCGGTAACGATAACTACCTATGCTATTCTTAAAACAGAAAACGATAGCCATACTTCTTCTTGTAGCATCTGCCGTTTCACTATATTCACAAGAAATGACATTGCAGGAGGTAATAGACTCTGCGCGCACACGTTCCGTGTCGGCGGTGGCTGCAAAATCGAATTTTGTATCGTCTTACTGGTCGTGGCGCTCTTATCAAGCGAGTCGGCTGCCTTCTCTTCACATGTATGGTAATGTCGGAGGGCTTGACCGCTCATTGAGACTTCTTCAAGACTTTGACACGGGAAAGCTTGTATATCGGTCCAATTTTAGCATGGAGAACACCATCGGTTTTCAGGCGGTACAGAATATTACTGCTACGGGCGGAACCATATACCTCTTCTCCCAGTTGACAAGACTTGACCAGTTCGGGGATAACCCGAGCGTGTCGTGGTATACGCAGCCTCTGAACATGCGTCTTTCACAGCCTCTGTTTGGATACAACAGGTTCAAGTGGCAGAAACTCATATCCCCCAATGAGTACGAGAAGGCCAAGCGCAGTTACCTTGAATCCATGGAAGATATCACTCTCTCTGCAGTGAAGCTTTATTTCAATGTGCTTCTTGCGAGTCGTAATCTTGAGACTGCCCGGACCAATTATGTCAATACCACCAAAATGCTTGATGTCGCCAGGCGTCGCCTTGAGATCGGTAGTGTGACCAGAGATGACTTCCTGCAACTTGAGTTGCGCATGCTTAACGACAGCCTGTCCATCAATGAGAACCGTGTCACTCTTCGAAAAGCCCGAATGGAGCTGAATTCTCTGCTTGGATATGACGAGAGTGTGGAGGTGAAACCTGTCCTTGAGGACGCTCTTCCCGATGTGGTGATGGACTATGAGATGGTTTTGGATAAGTCGGGCTCCAACTCGTCTTTTTACCTGGACGGCGAGATTAATCTGCTCAATGCGGAAGCTGCCATTGAACAGGCCAAGGCAGATCGAGGTATCACCATGTCCATAAGTGCGACTTTTGGCCTTTCCAACAGTGCAAAGGATATTGGCTCCGTGTATAAGAATCTTCTTGACCAGGAAGTTGTTGGGCTGTCTTTCTCTTTTCCTATTTTTGACTGGGGCGAAGGGCGCGGAAAGGTGAAAAAGGCAGAAGCGGCCGCAGATGTCATACGTGCCACCGTAAGTCAGGAGCGTAATGATAGGCGGATCAGCATTTTCACTGCCGTGGGGCAGTTCAACAATCAGTCGCAGATATGCCGTGTCTCCGAGCGTGCGCAGGGGATCGCCGCCGAACGTTATGCTCTTGTAATGGAGAAATTTCGTAATGGAAGTGCTACTGTGACCGATTTGAATACGGCTCGAAGCGAAAGCGATAATGCCATTGAGAAATATATTACAGACTTAAGTAATTATTGGAATTATTATTATACTCTGAGGAAATACACCTTGTATGATTTTGTGGCGGGGGAAGACTTGAACGTTTCTTTTGAAGAATTGATTAGATAGCTTATGGAACAGAAAATAATGATTGCAGTTATGGCTGCTTTATTGATAACAGGATGCAGAACGGAGCATTCGACAGAGCAAGCCGGTAAACTGGAATACCGCCCGGCCGTGAATGAAGTCAGTGTCATAACTCTTGAGAAGCGTCCGTTCTCCCTCCAGATATTGTCAAATGGAAAGTTGAGTGCCATTGCGGGTAGTAGCCTTTCTTTTGCAGGAAGCGGAACCATAGCAAAAGTCAACTTCTGCAACGGAGATCGCGTAAAGAAAGGTGATGTCATCGCCGAACTTGAGAACACGGATAAGCGCATGGCTCTTGAGTCTGCCTCCATCTCTCTCAAAAAAGCAGAACTGGACTATCTTGACGTACTTGCCGGACTTGGTTACTCACAGCCGGAGTCTGCTCCTGAAGATGTCAGAGATCTTTCGCTCATCCGCTCCGGACTTAGTGCATCGCGCAATGAGTATGAGAAAGCTAAATATGCACTTGATGGTACATGTCTTAAAGCTCCATTTTCTGGCATTGTGGCCAATATTAAACTTAAGGAATGGGATAGTTCTGATGGGAAGCCATTTTGTAGCGTGATTGATGATAGCAGGTTTGAAGTCAAGTTCAATATTCTTGAATCCGAGTATCCGATCGTAAGCAAGGGGCAGAACGTGATGGTGACTCCGTTCGGTAAAGACGCTGTTGTTTCATATTCTGGCAAGATTAAGAACGTCAATCCGTCTATTGATGAGAATGGCCAGATAGAAGTGTGTGCAGTACTTGATGGTACTCCTTCTTTGATTGACGGTATGAACGTGAAGGTTACGGTGGACAAGGTTCTGGATCGCAAGCTTGTTGTGCCTAAATCAGCGGTTGTCGTAAGAGACAATCTGGATGTCCTTTTCCGATACAATAACGGGCGTGCTGACTGGGTGTATGTTAATATTCTCGCTGCTAATAGTGATAGCTATGCTGTTGAGGCTAATGCGTCCCGTGGTGCCGAACTTTCAGAGGGCGAACAGATAATAGTTAGTGGTAACCTTAACCTTGCTGACGGATCTGTCGTATCACTAAAGCAATAATATTCTTGCTGATATGCTCAACAGACTGCTAGATAAGCCTATATCTGTATCAATGATAACCCTGGTGCTGATAGTTCTGGGGTGCGTGGGGATTGCGTCTCTTCCGGTCGGGCTTATTCCAGAAATAGACATTCCTTATGTGACGGTGCAGGTGGATGCTCCAGATATGTCTGCACGAGAATTGGATGATGCGGTAGTGAAGACTCTAAGGCAGAATCTTGTGCAGATAGGCCACCTGTCTGATATACGTACGGAGTCCAGGGATGGAAGTGCCTCTCTGGTGCTTAATTTTGAGCAGGGACAGAATGCTGATTTCGCGTTTATTGAGGTAAATGAGAAGATAGACAGAAGTATGTCGTCTCTTCCGGATATCTCCCGTCCTAAAGTATTCAAGGCTAGTGCAACCGATATACCGGCTTTCTTCATCAATGTTACCATGAAGGAAAACGGTGGGGATGACTTCCTCTCGCTCAGCGATTTCGTGTCCGGGGTGGTAGCCAAAAGAATTGAGCAGTTGGATGAGGTCGCCATGGTGGATATCAGCGGTACTGTGAATCGGGAGATTCTTGTGGTTCCTGATCTTGGAAAGCTTTCTTCGCTCGGACTTACTGTCCATGAATTCGAGTCTGCTCTCGGTGCGGCCAATGTAAGGTTGTCCAATCTTACTATCCGTGATGGAGAATATCATTATAATGTCAAGTTCCGTTCGTTCGCTTCCTCTAAAGAAGATATTGAAGATGTGTATTTGACGTCTGGCGAAAAGCTGTTTCGACTTAAAGATGTGGCGAATGTTACGGAGCAGAGTATGACTCGTACGGGACTTGACCGCTCTGATGGAAAAGATGCCATATCAATGGCTGTGATAAAGCAGAGTACCGCACGAATGTCCGACCTGCGCAAGAGCATAACGTCTTTGCTTGATGTATTTGCAAGCGATTATCCAGATCTTGAATTCACGCCTACGCGTGATCAGACAGAACTTCTTGAGTATTCCATTCATAATCTGATACTCAATATAATATTGGCCATACTTCTGGACTGCGTGATCATCTTCCTTTTTATGAAGGACCTGCGATCTCCGCTACTTGTCTCCCTTACGATTCCGGTGTCCTTGGTCATTTCTTTTTTTGTATTCTATACTTGTGGCCTTACCATCAATATTATTTCGCTTTCGGGACTTCTGCTCGGTGTGGGAATGATGGTGGATAATACGATAGTTCTTACCGATAACATTACCGCCAGGTGGCAGCGAGGGGATTCTCTTAGGAAAGCTGTCGTAAAAGGCACGAAAGAGGTCTCTGGTGCGATGCTAAGCTCTGTGCTTACAACGTGTGCCGTATTTATTCCTCTCGTATTTCTCAATGGACTTGCGGGCGATCTTTTCTTTGACCAGGCTATTACTGTCACAGTCCTGCTGCTTGTCTCATATCTTGTAACAGTGGTGCTTTTGCCGGTATACTACTGGGTGCTTTACAAAAGATCTGACTCTTTCCAGCCCAACAAAGTGTTGTCGCGTATTCAGTGCAAGAGCGCTGTCCGTATATATGATGGAGGGGTCAACTTTTTTCTGCACCATCATTGGATTTCGTGGGTTGTACCATTGCTGTGTGTGATGTTGACTGGTGTATGTCTTGTATTTATGCCAAAGACTAAGCTTCCGCCAATCAGTTACTCGGATGCTATTCTCAAAATAGACTGGAACGACCATATCTCACTTGAGGAGAACCGAAACCGCATCATTCAGATTGAGGAGGCTGCTTCTGTTTCAAGCAGTCAGGTTAGTTCCATGGTTGGTGTCCAGCAGTTTGTACTGAACCATAGCGGAGATCAGTCTATGAACGAGGCTTCGGTATATTTCAAATGTGCAGACGCTTCATCATTAGAAGCACTTAAGCGGAGATTGTCAGAGACAATATCATCAAGATGGCCGGATGCTGTGTATGAATTTGGCACCTTGGGCAATATTTTCGACATGGTATTTGCGGAGAAAGAGCCTGAACTTGTGGCACGTGTGCGAGAAGTCGGAGGAGAGGGGCTTGTCCCTGGAAGTCTTGCATCGCTTATTGAGGATATTGATAGTGCGGTGCCTCAGGTTAATGTAGCCAGAATTCCTGTCAAGAAAGACGTCTTGTATATAAGTGATGCAGAGAGTATGGCGCTTTATGGTATTGCCCGTGAACAGGTGGTTTCTGCCATTCGAAGCAGTCTTAACGGGAATGCTGTATTTGAGATCATTCAGGGAAACCGTTCGGTTCCTGTGGTGCTTGGAACAGATATGCTTGAGATGGAGGATCTGTTTGATAAAGCTGTCATAGAAAAGGAAGAAGGGGTTGTGATACCGCTGAAAAGAATACTAAGACAAACATATGAAGAAGACTTTAAGTCTATTGTCTCTGGAGAAGAAGGGAACTACTACCCAGTGGAGCTGGATGTCAAATCTTCCGAAGCCAAGAGTGTGATGTCTGCGGTGCGTGAGGCGGTTCATAAATACGGCAACCTCGAGGTTTCGTTTTCTGGCGCCTTTTTTTCCAACAACGAGATGATTCGGCAGATGATAGTGGTTTTGCTTATAGCTCTGGCTATGCTTTTCCTTATTTTGGCATCGCAGTTTGAGTCTTTGCTCCAACCGTTCATTATTCTTTCAGAGATTGTGATAGATATGGCGTTTTGTTTAGCTGTCCTGTGGATTACTGGCACAAGTATCAATATTATGTCTCTTATCGGTCTTGTGGTTGTGAGCGGTATTGTGATAAATGATTCCATTCTTAAGATTGATACTATTAACAAGCTTGTCGCTTATGGAATGGAAACAGAAGCCGCTATTCATGAGGCTGGGCATAGACGTCTGAAGGCTATTGTCATGACTTCTCTTACTACTATCCTATCAGTGGCGCCATTCCTCAGTCGTGGCAATATGGGTTCGGATCTCCAATTCCCTATGGCTATGGTGATAATAATCGGTATGAGTGTGGGTACACTTGTCAGTCTATTTTATGTACCGGCAGTCTATTTTGCCATTTATAAGCATAAAAATGGTAGATAAGAGGAAAGGAATATCTCCGTTTTCTGTGCTTCTGCTTATGGCGGTGGCTGCAGTAGTTGGCGCTGCATGCTTTTCTATGCTTAAAGTCCAGTATACCCCGTCTTCTCAAGACAAGAAGATTACTGTGACTTATGGTTATCCTGGAGCCTCATCGCGTATTGTAGAAGCGGAAGTGACCAGCAAACTGGAGGGCATATTGTCTAATATCAAAGAGTGTAAGTCCGTCAGTTCCGTCTCTAACAATGGAGATGGGAGCATTACTCTTGAATTTGGAAAGAAGGTGGATTTGCAATCTGCGCGATTTGAGATAGCCTCTCAGATACGCAATGTGTATCCGAGCCTTCCCAGGTCATGCTCATATCCTGTCATTTCCCTCAATTCATCAGGGAACAAGTCTCAGACTGCTATTTCTTTCAATATACTTAGCAGTCTTCCTTCCAAGGAGATAGCCGACTTTGTTGAGAGCCGTATAATTTATCCGATTTCTACCATTAAAGGAGTGGAGGATGTCAGTTTCTATGGCAATACACCGTACGAATGGGTGGTAACTTTTGACTATGATATAGCAAGGAGCCTCGGCATCACGGCGGATGACATTTCCAAGGCTTTCAACGATAGGTATTCGGAAAGTCTGATTGGAATGGTGACTTCTGGGGATATGCGGTATGGGGTGCGGCTTAAGGATGGGTCTGTCGGTGATATGTCTGACATACCGGTAAAGAAGGTGGGCGGAAGAATAGTGCGGCTTGGGGAAATAGCGCAGTTTCGCTACCAGGAGGCTCTTCCTACGAGTTATTATCGCATCAATGGCCTTAATACGCTGAATCTTGCAGTAGCGGTGGGCTCTGATGTAAATCTGATATCCGTAGTCGGCGACGTAAAAGGAAAGATGCGTGAGCTTGAGGCTTCATTCCCTGCGGAAATCAGTGTCAAGGTCAACTATGATTCATCTGAATATATTAGCGCAGAGTTGGATAAGATTTACTTCCGGACGTTGCTTTGCCTGCTGATACTTCTTGTTTTTGCTTTCCTGGTAAACCGTTCCTGGCGATATATGGTGGTGGTTGCCATCACGCTTGCTGTCAATATCCTTATATCTGTATGTCTTTATTGGCTTGTGGGACTTGAAATCAATATATATACCCTTGCTGGCGTAACCGTCTCGCTCGGTATCATTATTGACAACACTATTGTAATGGTGGACCATTATTCGCGATATGGCAATCGGGGCGTGTTTCCCGCCCTATTGAGTGCGGTGCTGACTACTGTGGCGGCGCTGCTGGTCATATTCCTTCTTCCTGAGCAGGAGCGTGCCAGCCTGACAGAATTTGCAGTAGCCATCATCATCAATCTATGTGTGTCACTACTAGTAGCATATCTCTTCGTGCCCGCACTGCTGTATTATTTCCCGGTGAACTTCAATGTCAAGGATAGCGCTCGTGCGAAGAGACTCCGTCGGATAGCATGGTGGAATAGGGGATATGGACGGTATATTGGCTGGGGCATTCGTCACAGGTGGCTTTTGGTGTTGGGGGTAGTGATTGCTTTTGGCATCCCTACATGCTTGATACCAAAAGATTTCGAGTGGAAGCCATATTCTGATCACAGGAAAGTGATAGATAAGGTGCTCGGTACGAGTTTCGCTCTTTTCTATAAGGCTATGGACCGCTCTGATTTCTATCGGGAGCCGTCCCGCCCATGTCTCACCATCAGAGCCGGTATGCCGGAGGGATGTACTGTTCAGCAACTCAATGAGGTACTTCGCAGTATGGAGAATTATCTTTCGGGCATAGTGGAGATAGAGAGCTTCGAGACAGGCATTTATTCGCCCTCATCCGGGAATATCCAGGTGTATTTCAGACCAGAAGTGGAGAATACTTCCCTTCCGTCCAGAGTAAAGAGTGATGTCATCCTTATGGCTGCTTCATTCGGCGGTGCCAACTGGACAGTGTTCGGAATTGACGATAATGGATTCAATAACAACATAGTCACATCTTATCGGAGCAACGGCGTCAAACTGACCGGGTACAATTACGATCAGCTTTTGAGGTATGGTGAACATCTTTTGGACCGTATGTCTTCCAATAGGCGTGTCTCTGGTGCTGAAATATGGGGCGTCGGCAGTTATGATCGACCGCAGGGCGAGTTCAGCGTCGATTACGATTTCGAGGCCCTCAAGGCTGTGGGTATCAGTCCGTACGAATACTATAGTTCGCTGCGTTCGCCTCTATATGATTCGTATGCTGCGACCATTCCGTACAATGATGAATATGTCCTTGTCCGGATTGAGTCTTCCGCCAGGGATGCCATGGACCTATGGCACGTAAGCAATGTAGCGGTAGAAGCAGGAGAAGGGAGGATGAAACTCTCTCAGATAGGAGAGATATCCAAAAAGAACACTTCACTTCCTATTCAGAAGGAGAATCAATCATACTCCATAGCGGTGCGGTTTGATTTTCTTGGGCCTATGCAGATGAGTACGAAATACATTGCGGAAATGGTTGATTACATGAACGGGAGTGTTCTTCCTGTGGGGTATAAGGCGGAGGATTATCAAGGTCGCTGGTTCTATGACAATCAAGACAAGTATGCGGCGCTTATCCTACTTGTGATTGCATGTATTTTCGTGATATGCGCAGTACACTTCAATTCTCTCAGGTACCCGATAGCCATAATAGTGATGATTCCAGTGTCGTTTATTGGAGAGTTCCTCGCGTTTGGACTTTCTGATTTTGCCTTTGATAAGGGTGGATTTGCTGCTTTTGTGATGTTGAGTGGCATTACGGTCAATGCTGGTATTTATCTTGTCTCTGCTTTCAGAAAAATGATTTCAGGGTGCAGCGGTTCCTCCTCCCGTGATATTCAGGTACGTTCCTATGTAAGGGCCTTCAACACCAAGATTGTACCTATATCACTTACTATAATATCTTCAGTCATAGGGCTTGTACCATTCCTTTTTGATGGACCTTCGGAGGTGTTCTGGTTTGACTTTGCTATTGGTACTATTGCAGGATTGGTGATGTCTGTTGCAGCACTAATATTGCTTCTCCCGGTATTTGCTTTGAAAAAATAGAAAGGATGTCAAATATTTTTGGGATTTAACAAATTATGGCTATATTTGCAGTCCCAAAGTATTGCGGACGTGGTGAAATGGTAGACACGCTACTTTGAGGGGGTAGTGGGCGTTGGCCTGTGTGAGTTCGAGTCTCACCGTCCGCACAAAAGCTGGCAGAAGTTTTTCTGTCAGCTTTTTGTTTATTAATCATTTATCACTAACTTTCTGCCATGATTACGGAAGAAAAGGCTATACAGAACATTCGAGAGTTGTTTGAATATATAGGTGAGGATCCATATCGAGTAGGCCTTAAGGACACTCCAGAAAGGATGCTTCGGATGTTCAAAGAGGTTTTTAGAGGCTATGATTTAGGGCAGAAGCCTCTTATCACCACGTTTCCAAATGGGCAAGACGGGATAATATACGACAATATGGTTGTGGATAGCGGGACTTTCTATTCACTCTGTGAACATCACTGCCGCACTTTCTTTGGAGAGTATTGGTTTGCATATCTTCCTAATCCCCATGGTCGCATTCTTGGCCTTTCCAAAATAGGGAGAGTCGTGGATTATTGTGCTGCTCGTCTGCAAGTACAAGAGAGACTTGTTCATGATGTGGTGGAGATGCTCACCGAAGCATTGGGCGATGAGAATCCTCCTTTTGGTATGGCGCTCATGATGCGCGGAAGGCACATGTGCAAGGAGAGCCGAGGTGCAAGGAAGAGCGGTGAGATGACTACGACTTGTCTTACAGGGGCCTTCCGTAAAAGTGCGAGCGTACGTGCTGAGTTCTTGTCGTATGTTAAAGAATAAATGGGGCTGATATCAGCCCCATTTATGGTCATTATATTTTGAACTTGACTTTTATTACTGCAGGATTATCATTGTCCTTGAGTTCAAGGCCGGTTTTGTCAATGACGTACCTCTTGAGTGGATCGGTAGTCTCGCTATGCCCATATTCCAGATAAAGGAAATAATAATAGTCTTTGTCCGCAGCTAAGAAGAAGACAGGTGGGACAGGATCAGCAGAAGAGGATTGCCAACGGATTCCTTTCTCCCCATCAGTTATGAAGTTCCATACAGAACTATTTTCTCCGAATGCAGAGACGTAGATGTTATTTTTAGTCATAAGTGAGGTTGGACATTTGATTCTCTTGTCTTCAAAGGCATCTCCAACCAGCATCCATGGGTCAGATACATCCTTGAAGTAGTCTTTTGATAGCCCTTTGCTCCCAAAGTCCATATAGAAAGAACTATTTATTTCTCCGTCCTTATCAATGTAAGAATAGCAAGAGCCAAACTCGTATGAAAGGAAGTAAGAGTTGTCATATCCTTGGAAGACACTTGGCTTAAAAGACATTGAGATACAGAAATCACTATCTTTTGCTTCCATGCTTTTGTTAACGATCTTTCCGTCTTCGTTAAAGTGCAACAGTCTATATTCCTTGTCTTCTATTTTATATGGATTCGAGAAATAAGCAGCAATACCTCCGTTCTTGAGCGGAAGAATGCCGTCTACAGTGTTTCCACTGATGTCTAATTTGGTTTTCTTTATAAAGGAGCCGTTTGTTGAGTTGTATCTGATGATCTCATTTTTGCTTGTAACGCCTATAATCTCTTTACGTTTTGAATCTACGCAGACATCTCCAAGATGGATGAATTCTTCTGGTCCGTTACCAATTTTCCCGATGGTGTGGCAGTAATTTCCTTTTTGGTCAAATTCAAGTATCTCTGAACCGTAGAACAAGAAGATCTTGTCGTCAAGGGTAAGGATTTTGCTCGCGGTCGGCACAATCACAGAATTTGCCTCCAAACGAATGACGCTGATGTCATCTATGTAGGGTGACAAGTTGTCAACTTTTTTGGTGCTGCCGAAAAGGTCAATTTTTTTTGCGTCAGTTTCAGAAATGATAGACTTGGGATTGGAGCAACTCAAAGCTAATATAGCTATTGAGATAAAATATAATGGTTTCATAAATAGTTAAGATGGTAATATCGATTAATGACTTATGGATTAGCAATTATATCGTCTTTGGAGCCTCCTGCGGCCACGTAGTGTAATCCGTCACAAGAGAAAGATGATCCCTTGCAAGGGTCCATTATGAAGCAGTTCTCATCTCCGAAGCAGCAGCCTGGCTTGATAACCCAGCCTCCAACTCCGCATTGAACGGCTTGGGAGTGTCTGTTGCCTTGTGGACCAGGTGGGTCGTTGGAATACTGTGGCTTGATTGCCGACTCTGCTGCGTTCACGTTAATGGCGGCACTTAGCACTGCGGCAGAAGCGATAGCAAGTGCGGAAACGCACAATAAAAAGTTTTTTTTCATAATAAATGAATGATTTGGTTATTGAATAAACAGGTCAAGGACTTCCTCCTGACCATCAGAGTAATACATATAAATATGTTGCCATCCATTGTTTGATACTCTCGAAAGAGTGAGCTTTTGTAAAGAATCAACAGCAGGATTGAAATAAATATTAGAAAATCCCTTTGCATGGAGGACTCTTTCTCTCATTGGATCCAATTCTGGGAAAATAATTGTAATAGCTCCCAAATCTTTTTTTGACTCAATTACTCTATTAATAAGTGATTCGAAGCATGCCCAGCACGTGGATGTCGGAGTGGCGATTACTATACTATTGCCATAGTCGCTGACGAAATCGTCCATTATTTCCTGACCATCCTCTGGGATTCCATAAGTGAAGGATTCCTTTATGTATTCCCTATATTTATTGTTTGTCATGGAAATTTTGGTAATAAAAGCAGTCAATTTCCTTACTTGCCGGCTTTCCATCAAAACGCAACCGAGCATGGTAATGAGGGATAGTAGAAAAATTAGTATTTGGATTCTGTGTGCTTTCATTATATTTTGAACTTGACTTTTATTACTGCAGGATTATCATTGTCCTTGAGTTCAAGGCCGGTTTTGTCAATGACGTACCTCTTGAGTGGATCGGTAGTCTCGCTATGCCCATATTCCAGATAAAGGAAATAATAATAGTCTTTGTCCGCAGCTAAGAAGAAGACAGGTGGGACAGGATCAGCAGAAGAGGATTGCCAACGGATTCCTTTCTCCCCATCAGTTATGAAGTTCCATACAGAACTATTTTCTCCGAATGCGGAAACGCACAATAAAAAGGTTCTTTTCATAAGGATGGTATTTGATCTATTTATTTGTATTGCATTGAGGATAAGCGACCTCGGGCTCAAATATAGTAATTTTGTGATAATACTTACTAATAATGATTGAAATAATGTTCGGTTTTATGCATATTTGTGCCGAATTTGAGAAACAACTATTATGACGCTGGATAAGATACAGATAGGCACTAAGGCGAGGATTCTTGAGGTTGGAGGAAGTGGATCGCTCAGACAGCACTTTCTTGATATGGGAATGATTCCTGGCAATGTGGTTAAACTGATGCAATATGCCCCTCTTGGTGACCCTATGGAACTTCAGATTAATGGCTATAGCCTTACTTTGCGAAAGGCGGAGGCTGCTATGATTAAGGTAGAGGTATGCTCCGGAGAGGAAGATGATGAAGCGTATACGGAGGCTGTGGATGAAGCCAATCAGATCCCGCATCCTGGTCTTGGAGAGGGCGGAAAGTACCATTCCAAAGATCACTCAAATCCTCTTCCAAAGGGGACAGAACTGACATTCGCTTTAGTTGGAAACCAGAATTGCGGGAAGACTACTCTCTTCAACCAGCTTACTGGAGCGAATCAACATGTGGGGAATTTCCCGGGAGTTACGGTAGACCGTAAAGATGGTGTCATACGTGGTAATCCAGATACATGTGTGACAGACCTTCCGGGTATTTATTCTCTTTCTCCATATAGTGCCGAGGAGATTGTTTCCAGGAACTTCATACTGAATGACAAGCCGAAAGCCATAATTAATATCGTGGATGCAGGTAATATGGAGCGTAACCTCTATCTTACCATGCAGCTTATGGAACTTGATATCCCTATGGTTCTTGCTTTGAACATGATGGACGAGCTTACTGGCAATGGCGGTTCCGTGCGTGTGAATATGATGGAAGACCTGCTTGGCCTTCCAGTGGTTCCTATCTCGGCTGCCAACAATCAGGGAATAGAAGAACTTGTGGAGCATGCTGTACATATAGCCAAATATCAGGAGAAGCCAGTAAGGCAGGACCTTTGCAGCCCTGACGGGAAGAATGGTGCTGTACATCGCTGCCTTCACGGAATAATGCACCTGATTGAGGATCACGCCAAGGCGGCAGGAATCCCGGTTCGCTTCGCTGCCGACAGAGTTGTGGAAGGGGATGACCAGATAGTAGCTGCGTTGAATCTCTCTCCCAACGAGAAGGACATGATAGAGCACATTATTCTTCAGATGGAGGATGAGAGGGGGCTTGATAGAAATGCCGCTATGGCGGACATGAGATTCTCGTTCATAGGTAAGTTGTGCGCCAAGACTGTTGTCAAGCCGCGTATAAGTAAGGAATATAAGAGAAGCAGGAGGATAGATAGCGTTCTTACCAATCGTTTTCTTGCCCTTCCGATATTTGTACTTGTGATGTCACTGGTGATATGGCTCTCGGTGGATGTTCTTGGTGCTCCGCTTCAGGATTTGTTGGAGGGTGGCATATCCTCGCTTTCAGGGGCTTGTGATGCTGCTTTTGCACGCTGGGGCGTATCTCCGGCGGTGAGATCGTTAGTCAGTGGGGGTATCTTCTCTGGTGTTGGTACGGTGATAAGCTTTATTCCGGTGATTGTAATTCTTTTCTTTTTCCTATCTATGCTTGAAGATAGTGGATATATGGCAAGGGTTGCATTCATAAGTGATACACTGCTTCGGAAGGTGGGCTTGAGTGGAAGAAGTATCGTTCCGCTGCTGATAGGTTTTGGATGTACAGTTCCTGCAGTGATGGCTACAAGGACGCTTCCTTCTGCCAGAGATAGGAAATTGACGATCCTTCTAACACCTTTTATAAGTTGTTCTGCCAAGATACCGATCTACGCATTCCTTACTAGTGCATTCTTCCCCGGGAAAGGAGGTCTGGTGTTGGTGGTCCTGTATCTTTCTGCAATAATGGTGGGAGTTCTGGTAGCTTTGTGCGCCAAACTTCTGCACCGCGGAGAGGCGACGACACCTTTTGTGATGGAACTTCCAAACTACCGTATGCCTGGATTGAAGAATGTTGGCCGTTTGTTGTGGGATAAGGTTAAGGATTTTCTTCAGAGGGCATTTAGTGTGATTTTTATTGCTTCTATTGTGATATGGTTCCTTCAATCATTTGATTTTAGACTCCGGTTAGTGGAGCCGGCGGATAGTATGTTGGCCATGATAGCTGGCGTGATCGCTCCGGCATTTGCTCCACTTGGACTGGGAGATTGGCGGATAGTGACTGCGCTGATTTCCGGATTTCTTGCCAAGGAGAGTGTTGTGGCTACGCTGCAGGTCCTCGGTGGGGCAGCGGTGCTTACTGGGAAGTCGGCAGTGTCTCTACTTGCTTTCTGCCTTTTGTATACGCCATGCGTGGCAGCCATTACCGCTGTCAAGAGCGAACTTGGTGGCAAATGGGCAGTGGTAGAAGTCGTATTTCAGTGTCTCGTGGCATGGGTGTGCGCGTTCCTTGCATATCATATTAATCTCCCTACCCTGATGGTGCTATTGGTGGTGTTGTCTTTAGTGTGCTACGCGTTGTCATTCTTTAGGAAGAAAGGGGGGACATGTGGTGGTTCGTGCTGTTCTTGCTGTGATTCCGGATGTCATAAGAGAAAAGGGTAATGGTAGATCTAAAACTGCCTTCTCCTGGCACAAGGCTGCTTCTTCATTCATGTTGTGCGCCATGCTCAGGAGCTATCATCGAGGCGTTGCTTGCCAATGGCATCTGCCCAACGGTATTTTTCAGTAATTCCAATATTGTCCCAGTCTCTGAATACGAACTGCGTCGCTCGGAACTTGAGAGGTACTGCCGTAGTCTTGGCGTTGAAACTGTGGATGATGAGTATGATCATCGTGCATGGTTTAATGCTATTCGTGGGCTGGAGCGGGAACCGGAAAGAGGTGCGAGGTGTCTCGAATGTTTTCGATTCCGGCTTTGTCGTGCGGCTTTTTTTGCTTGTGAAAATGGTTTTGACGTGTTGACTACTTCTCTTGCCTCGTCTAGGTGGAAAGATTTAGAGCAAGTGAACAAGGCAGGTTTCTATGCCTGCTCTCATGCTGGGGAGCAGAGTGGACGTCCGCTTTTGTGGTGGGATATGAACTGGCGGAAAGGCGGTCTTCAGCCGCGTCGCTCCGAAATTATTCGAGAACAGAAATTCTATAATCAAACTTTCTGCGGGTGCGAGTTTTCGCACGAGTCTTCCGTGAAGAATTCCAAATAATTCACTATATTCGCGGGACGTAGTTAGTATTAGATTATGAAACGCACTGTACTTGTGTCCGGAGGTGCCGGATTTATTGGAAGCCATGTTACTGTGGAACTCGTATCAGCGGGATATGATGTCATTATTGCAGATAATTTCTCTAACTGTGATATGACGAATTATCACGGTGTATGCCAGATTCTTGGAAGAGAGATTCCCCTTGTAAGAATGGATTTCTGTGATGCTGAAGCCGTATGTAAACTATTTGAAGAACATGACATTGATGCCGTTATCCACTTTGCTGCTTTTAAGGCAGTGGGCGAGTCCGTGTCGGAGCCTTTGAAGTATTATTCCAACAATCTTGACTCTTTTATCAATATTCTTGAAGCGGCGCGTGTAAAGGGATGTAACGTTTTGTTTTCATCTTCCGCCACTGTATATGGGGAGGCAGAGAAGAAGCCAGTTACAGAGCAGACTCCAAGACAAAGTGCCACTTCTCCATACGGGAACACCAAGCAGATATGTGAGGATATTTTAAGTGACAGTGTGAAAGCATACGAAGGAATCAAGGGTATAGCCTTGCGTTATTTTAACCCCATCGGAGCGCATCCGTCAGCCCTTATCGGTGAACTTCCAAGGGGCGTGCCGAATAACCTTGTCCCGTTTATTACTCAGACCGCTATTGGGAAGCGCGAGTGCCTTTCTGTTTTTGGCGGAGACTATCCGACTCCTGACGGAACGTGTCTTAGGGACTATATTGATATTGTGGATTTGGCTAAGGCTCATGTCTGCGCTGTACGGAGGATGGTGGATGGGAAGATGGAGCAGGAATATGAGGTGTTCAATGTGGGCACGGGCCGTCCGCTATCAGTTCTTGAACTGATAAATTCATTCGAGAAGGTCAATGGGGTTAAACTTAACTGGAAGATGGCTCCACGTCGCGCCGGTGATGTTGTGGCGATATGGGCAGATCCCTCACTTGCCGAGACCAAGCTTGGGTGGAAAGCCGAGAGGAGTATAGATCAGACTCTTGCCGCTGCATGGGCGTGGGAGAAACATTTGGCGCAGAAGCAGTAGTATGTTTGTCGGTCTGATAAGCGATACTCACGGAGTCTTTTCCGATGAATTCAAGAAATTCTTTGAGCCTGTGGATGTGATATGGCACGCTGGTGATTTCGGTGGGGGTATCGGCTTTGCAGACTCGATTGCAGAGTTTAAGCCTCTTGTGGGTGTGTACGGCAACTGTGATGGACAGGATATCAGACGCTCTTATCCCTCGTTTCAGGAGATGACTGAGCAGGGATTGAAAATACTGATGACACATATTGGTGGGTCCCCTGGACATTATGATTTGCGTGCATTGGCTCTGATTGACTCATTTAAGCCGGATGTTTTCGTATGCGGACATTCGCATATATTGAAAATCATGAATGACAGAAGCCGCAAGCTCCTATATATGAATCCTGGAGCTGCCGGACTTCAGGGATGGCACATTGAGCGCACTGCGCTGCGTTTCAAAATAGAGAGTGGGGAGATAAAGGATATGGAACTTTTCCGTCTCCCTAGAAATGTATATTGAGAATTATGGCAGGAAAGACTAAGACGCTGTGGTATTGTACTTCATGTGGCAACGAAAGTCCTAAGTGGATGGGACGGTGTCCTGCATGCGGAGAATGGAACACAATGCAGGAGGCTCCTGCAGAGAAATCTGGGCGGTCTTCTTCTTTTCATAGTACTTCATCGGGTCGTGATGCTGTTAGGCCGGTGAAACTGGGTGAGATATCAGGAAGCTCCGAAACAAGGATCAGTCTTGGGATGGGGGAGGTAGATAGGTTGCTAGGAGGTGGCATTGTCCCGGGGTCTTTGGTGCTGATAGGCGGCGAGCCTGGTATTGGTAAGTCTACCCTTAGTCTTCAGATTCCACTTCATTGCGATGGGTTGAGAACCTTGTATGTGTCTGGAGAAGAGAGTGCCGCGCAGGTCAAGATGCGTGCTGTAAGACTCGGAGGTAAGGATTCTGGCTGTCTTGTATATTCACAGACATGCATCGATGAAGTTATCCGTGAGGCACAGGAGTTGGTCCCCGACCTTATGATAGTGGATTCCGTACAGACTATGTACACTGATTCGGTGGATTCCGCACCAGGCTCTGTGAGCCAGATTAAGGAGGTGGCGGTGCGTCTGCTGCGGTTTGCTAAAGAGAGCGGTGTCCCCGTAATACTCATAGGACATATCACCAAAGATGGCTTTATTGCCGGTCCTAAGATTCTTGAACATATAGTGGATGTGGTTCTTCAGTTTGAGGGAGACAATAGAGGTTCATATAGGCTGCTCCGCAGTATAAAGAACCGTTTTGGCTCCACTTCTGAACTGTCTGTGTTTGAAATGACAAGTACGGGGCTTAGAGAAGTGGCCAATCCGTCTGAACTGCTGATCCCGATGCATGAAGAAGGGTTGAGCGGGACAGCGATAGCTGCTACCATTGATGGAACCAGACCGCTGCTTTTCGAGGTACAGGCCTTGGTAAGTTCTGCTGTATATGGTACTGCTCAGCGGAGTGCTACTGGTTTTGACACACGCCGGCTCAATATGCTTCTTGCCGTGCTTGAGAAAAAAGCAGGCTTTAAGCTCGGCGCCAAGGATGTGTTTCTCAATATGGCGGGTGGGCTCAGGGTCAATGACCCAGCTTGCGACTTGGCGGTTATTTGTGC
>ERZ808252.66-NODE-66-length-112489-cov-11.329500_pt1 | contig 112489 bp, 104 predicted proteins | sample MGYA00521242_ERZ808252 | MGnify/ENA primary metagenome ERZ808252 (study PRJEB31516, sample SAMN03275581) | gut metagenome | biome: mammalia-associated habitat; material: feces | host: Papio cynocephalus | place: Kenya | collected 2012-08-07 ...
GCGGTCGGCTCATAACCGATTGGTCCGCGGTTCGAGTCCGTGAAGGCCCACCATTAAAAAACTAAATAGATTAAATTTTTTGGCCTGGTAGTTCAGTTGGTTAGAACGCTAGCCTGTCACGCTAGAGGTCCGGGGTTCGAATCCCCGTCAGGTCGCCATTAAAAATTTGGGGAGATGTTAAGTCATTTGCCTCGGTAGCTCAGTAGGTAGAGCAGGGGACTGAAAATCCCCGTGTCGGTGGTTCGATTCCGCCCCGAGGCACCATTTTTTTTGCCAAAAAAAGCTAGGTGTACTCAATTTGCTGGTGTAGCTCAATCGGTAGAGCAGCTGATTTGTAATCAGCAGGTTGTGGGTTCGAGTCCAATCACCAGCTCCATTTTTATTTTAATACGGACAGGTTCCCGAGTGGCCAAAGGGAGCAGACTGTAAATCTGCCGTCTACGACTTCGGTGGTCCGAATCCACCCCTGTCCACCAACTTTGCTTAACGGCAAAGGGTAACGCAAGACTAATTGTCTTGCGTTTTTTTGTGTTAAATTTCCGCCCGCTATGTGGGTGGATTTTTATTTAATTTAAGTTTAGTAAAATAAGAACCGCATTGATACGAAAAAACTTGTAGGTTATTCATAAAATATATATGAAAATAAGTTTATATAATAAAAATTTTACAGGTTATAATTTTGCTTTCTATTTTATTTTTTTGCGAGAAATATAGCAAAAATAATCGTTTTACGGTTTTAATTTAATTCAAGTTTATGGCTTTTATCATCATATGTGTTTTTATTGTTTTGTTACTAAAAAATTTCTTTTAAAATCTTTTTAAATTATTTTAGTAAACAAACTAATAAAAATTTTCAGACGATAATATATTTTCACGGCGGTGGTCTGGAAGCGGGTGATAAACAGGATAGAAACGTAGTAGAAATTGCTAATTCCTTTGTAAGTTTGGGTTACTTATTTGTTGCGATGAATTATAGTTTATATCCAAACGCTATATGTCCTGAATTTATTTATGAAAGTGCAAACGCAGTAGCTTTTGTAGAGGTTCATCTTAAAAGTTGGGGCGGAAACGGAGAAATTATTTCTTGCGTAAATCGGCAGGGGCGTATATATCCGTATTGCTGTGTGTTGATAAAAAATATTTATCAAGCATAAAAGTAAATAGTTCAAAAATAGTGGTTTGGTGTATAGAAAGCGCGCAAATGACCGAGCATTACAACTTTTTAAGAGAAAAAGGTTTAGATTCTCGTTTACAAAGAATAAATGAATTTTCGCCATTATATTTTATAAATGAAAATACTTGTTTTTCAAAAATGCTCTTGATATTTTACGATAATGATATTCCTTACTTTTTGTGTTATTTCGTAGAAAATATACAATATATATAATAAAAAAAATGAATTCTAATAAAAAAATTTAAAAAAAATAATGACATAAGCTTACAAAAGTGATATAATGTTTAGCGTGGTTTGATAAACGATATGTTTTTAAGCAAATTTGCTGTGATTACACTTTTTAAAGGTTTTTTATGGCTATAGGAGATTTTTGCCGATAAAATATAAATCGTCTTTAAAAACGCAAACAAAAGCTTATTTTGGCTATGAAATTTAAAAAAATCAAGGAGATATTTTTATGAACAGTTATGCAGAAAGAGTTTTAACGCAGTTAAAACAAAAAAATCCTAACGAACCGGAATTTCATCAAGCGGCTACCGAGATTTTTGAATCTTTATCACCCGTTTTTGATAAACATCCCGAATTTGAAAAACAAGCATTGTTAGAAAGATTTACCGAACCTGAAAGAGTAGTAATGTTTAGGGTTCCGTGGGTTGACGATAACGGCAACGTAAAAGTAAATAAAGGTTATAGAGTACAATTTAACAGCGCAATCGGACCTTACAAGGGCGGTTTAAGATTCCATCCTTCCGTAAATTTAAGTATTATTAAATTCTTAGGATTAGAACAAATTCTTAAAAACTCCTTAACAGGACTTCCCATCGGCGGTGGTAAAGGTGGCTCAGACTTTGATCCTAAGGGAAAAAGCGATAACGAAATTATGAGATTTTGTCAAAGCTTTATGACCGAATTATGTAAACATATCGGCGCGGATACAGACGTTCCCGCAGGTGATATCGGCGTTGGCGGAAGAGAAATCGGTTATTTATTCGGACAATATAAAAGAATCAGAAACGAACACGTTGGCGTTTTAACCGGAAGAGGTTTAACTTACGGCGGTTCTCTTGCAAGAAAAGAAGCTACGGGTTACGGACTCGCTTATATTACCGACGAATTTTTGAAATGCAATAAAGATTCTTATAAAGGAAAGACTGTTGTTATATCTGGTTCGGGTAACGTTGCAATTTACGCATGCGAAAAAGTTCAAGCTTTGGGCGGAAAAGTAGTTGCTTTAAGCGATAGTAACGGATATATTTACGATAAAAACGGAATTCAACTCGACGTTGTTAAACAAATTAAAGAAGTTGAAAGAGCAAGAATTAAAGAATACGCTAACAGAGTTAAAGGCGCTGAATATCACGAAGATACCAACGGAAGCAAAGGAATTTGGAGCATTAAATGCGATATAGCTCATCCTTGCGCAACTCAAAACGAGCTTAACTTAGAAAGCGCAAAGCTTTTAATTGCTAACGGATGTAAAGTTGTAGCGGAAGGCGCAAATATGCCTACCACTTTGGATGCGACTAACGCTTTCTTAGACGCAAAAGTTACTTTCCTTCCCGGAAAAGCCGCTAACGCAGGCGGAGTTGCTACTAGCGCACTCGAAATGGCTCAATCTAGTCAACGTTTATTCTGGACTTTTGAAGAAGTAGATAAAAAACTTCACGATATTATGGTAAATATTTTCCACAATATCAAAAAAGCCGCAGAAGATTACGGATTTGACGGTAATTACGTAATGGGCGCGAACATCGCAGGATTTATGAAAGTTGCTCAAGCAATGATAGATATGGGCGTTTGCTAAAATTATTTTAAAGCGACAGCAAAAGCTGTCGCTTTTTTTATCAAAAAAATTATTATTTAAGTTGAAAAACGGTAATTTTTTGATATAATATTATTAGTAAATTTAAAGGAGATAACAATGCTTTTACCAACACCACACATTTCGGCAAAAAAAGGCGACTTTGCAAAAACGGTAATAATGCCGGGCGACCCTTATAGGGCAAAATATATTGCGGAAAACTACTTAACTGATTATAAAATAGTTTCGGACGTAAGAGGTATTCAAGCGTATACGGGAAAATATAAAGGAAAAGAAATTTCGGTTATGGCAAGCGGAATGGGTTGTCCTTCTATCGGAATTTATAGTTACGAACTTTTCGTCGGGTACGGCGTAGAAAATATCGTAAGGGTAGGTACTTGCGGGGCATTTTCGGAAGATTTAAAAATAGGCGACATAGTTATAGCTATGGGCGCTTGTTACGACTCGGGGTTTTTTAATCAATATAGATTAAACGGAGTATTTTCACCCGTTTGTGATTACTCGCTACTGGAAAAAACCGTAGAAACGGCAAAAGAAAGCGGAATTAAAGTAGCGGTAGGCAATGTTTTTACAAGCGACTCTTTTTATGGCGAATCTCACCCTGATAACAAAAAGTGGGGAGAAATGGGCGTTTTGGCAAGCGAAATGGAAACGGCAGGTCTTTATATGAACGCTTGTTATACTCATAAAAAAGCCTTAACCATTCTTACGGTTGCTGACCATTTGTTTAAAGAAGGCGGAATGACTTCCGAGCAAAGGGAAAAATCTTTAAACGATATGATAAAACTTGCCTTAGAAGCTTCGTTAAAATTTTAACTGTATTTATTAAATTAAAACTCTATTTAAAAATTATTCAATCTTGAATTTTTAAAGTTAAAATACATCTATCCCCGTTGTTTAAACAACGGGGATAGTTTAATTTATTAAAAATATGTTTATTTATTTCTTTTAGACGTTTTAATAAGTATATGCCATAAAATAGCCGCAACTTGTAAAGGAATACCTAAAAAATAAATATACCAAATATTATAGCCTGTGTTTAATAAAAATTGTAAATGGAAACAAGAAATTAGCGACCAAACTATTAAAGACACAATAAAACATATCAAAGTTTTTTTACCCCATATACAATTAAAAATTAAAAGTAAAACGCAAGATAGAGGAATAGCCCATATAAAAATAGGCCAATTAAGTTTATTGTTAAAAAATTTCCCCGTAATAAAAAGTACGGTTGCAATAAGCCATATAGCGGAAATTGACAAACAAGTTATTATTATTTTATTTGCTTTAATTTGTCCCTGCTTTTTTTTGTCACTTATTTGTTGTTCATCTAATGTGTTTTCAGATAGCAGGCTATCTATGCTTATTTGAAAAAGCTCTGATATTTTTACAAGTACCTCTATGTCAGGACTTGCTTCTCCGCGTTCCCATTTTGATATAGATTTATCGGAATATGCTAGCTCTTCCGCCAACTCTTGTTGTGTCATATCGTTTTGTTTTCTAAGTAGAGAAATATTATTTCCTATTATTTCTTTTAATTCTTTCATTTTTTTCTCTTTTTTTAAATTATAATAGTATCTTTTTAATTTTTATGGGTAAACGTTATTTTTCAGTATATAAGGTAAGAATATAAAAAAATAAACCTTTTTGATTATTATATGTTTATTATACTATTATTTTTTAAAAAAAACAAGCTGAAAACTAAAAAATTCTCTTATTAGTAGAGAAAAAATATTTCGAATATACTTAAAGTAGAGTTCATTCTACTCTTGAAATTTATTCTATCAAATGGTAGAGAGTTTAAAATTATAGTAGAGAAGAAATTGTTGAATTTTTTTTTATCTTAAAATATAATAAAAAATGAAAATGGGTTTAAGAGATTTTTTTAAAATTTATTTGCCCGTTATTTTTTAAAAGGAGTTTATACAATGAGTAAACAAACGATAAATATTGCTTATACCGTAGACGATAAATATGTGGATATAATGGGCGTTTCCATTTATTCGCTTAAAAAAAATCGTTCAAAAAATTTTATATATGATATATATGTATTATATAAAGACGGGACAATTTCAGAAGAAAACAAAAAAAGAGTTTTATCCTTATCAGAAAAAGATTTTAATATTCATTTTGTTGACGTTAGTAAATATCTAAAAATGTTGGAAGGAAAATTAAAAACAAGAGATTATTATTCTATAACAACTTATTACAGATTATTTATACCGCTAATTTTCCCCGATATCAATAAAATGCTGTATTTGGATAGCGATACCTTGATTTTAGGTGACGTGTCACAGCTATATAACACCGAACTTGGAGAAAATTATTTAGCGGGAGCTACAGATGAAGCTATTTTAGCTATACCGATATTCCAAAAATATGTTGAAGAAGTTGTCGGGGTCGATAAATATCAAGATTATTTTAATGCAGGCGTCATTTTAATGAATATTAAAAAGTTCAGAGAAGACAAATTGTTTGATAAATTTGTAGACTTAAATGATAAGTATTATTTTATTGTTGCGCAAGACCAAGACTTATTAAATGTTTTATGTAGAAATAAAGTACATTACTTTGATCATAGTTGGAATAAAAATCCTACCGAAATTACAAAGCCGTCATCACTAAATTTAATACATTATCATTTAACAATGAAACCATGGCATTATGACGGAATAATGTATTCGGACGATTTTTGGTCTTATGCAAACGAAACTGATTTTTATGATAATATTTTAAAAGAAAAACAAAATTTTAGTGAAGAAGATAAGAAAAAAGACGAAGCTACCACACCTTTGCTTTTTGAAAAAGCGCAAAAAGAAATTGATAACATAAATAATTATAAAAGGAAGTTTTTAATTAAATAATGGAAAAGGCACCCGATAGGTTAGAAGTTTTAGATAGAATAAAAGAATACGAATTAAATGGTAAATTTGACGTTGACGTAGAAAACGATCCGCCTTTTAAGCCTATAATGCCCAATGAAGTCGATTATTTAAACAAAAAATTATCATCTAAAATAAAAAGATTTTTTTCATACAAAATTGCGCTTTCTTTTGTTAATAAATGTATTAAAAACAGAACTTTAATTATAAAAGACATTATCGGAAAAGAAAATTTAGATTTGGTTAAAGGCGGAGCAATTGTTACATGCAATCATTTTAACGCTTTCGATAATTTTGCTATATACGAAGCATTTAAGCATAAATTTACAAGAAAAAAAAGAATGTATAAAGTAATTAGAGAAGGTAATTACAGGTTTAATGGGTTTTATGGTAAATTAATGAGAAATTGCGACACTTTACCCCTTAGTTCTAACATTAAAACAATGGTTAAATTTTTAAATGCAGTTGATTATCTATTACAAACCGGTAATTATATTTTAATTTATCCCGAACAGGCTATGTGGTGGAACTATCGTAAGCCTAGACCTTTTAAAGTTCGTGCGTTTAAATTTGCTTCAAAAAATAACGTTCCCGTAATACCTTGTTTTATAACAATGTCGGATAGCGATAAAATCGGTAAAGACGGATTTCCTATTCAAGAATATACCATTCATATTATGAAACCTCTATTTCCAGACAAAAACAAAACAGCAAAAGAAAATGCGGAAGAAATGTGTCAAAAAAACTATGAAATGTGCGTAGAAACATACGAAAAGGTTTATAAACAAAAATTAACGTTTACTACTAAGAGGTAAAATGAGTTATTTTATTATTGCATTTATTGCCGGTGTTATATTGTCGGGTATAAATATAATATTTTTTAAAGATATTTTTGATTTTAATATTATAAAAATCGTAGCATTTGTTTACATAACTATCATTGTAATATTTTCAATGGATGGTTTGGTTGCTTTGTTGGTAAAAATGTTGCCTGAAAAATGGTTTAAAAAGAATGGAAAAATATTTAAAATATTTAAATGGGAAAAAGGGTTTTATCAAAAAATAGGAATTAAAAAGTGGAAGGATAAAATCCCCGAATGGGGAAAACTAGCTAATTTTAGCAAAAGAAAACTTATTAACCCAACAAATAACGAATATGTTTCTAAATTTATTGTTGAAAGTAAGTATGGAGAAGTAATACATTTTTCCAGTATTTTTGTAGGTTTTTTGGTAATTTTCATTTTACCATTAAAAGTTTGTCTATATGTCGGTTTACCCGTCGGAATTATAAATGCTTTATTAAATTGCCCATCATTATTTATTTTGAGATATAATAGACCTAAGCTTGAAACTCTATATAAGTTAAATATGAGAAAAGCCTTTAAAAAACAAAATACTGTTTTAACGGAGCAAATAGAAAATGCGTAAAATATATACTTTCGATAACGTAGATTGTCCGCACTGCGCTGATTTAATGAAAAAAGCTATTTTGCAGATAGAAGGCGTTAAAGATTGCGTTTTAAATTTTCTTGCAAAAAAAATGGTTCTTGAATACGATTTAAAAGATAAATCTAGAATTACAAGCGAAATTGAAAGAGCTTGCAAAGAAATAGTACCCGAATTCGAGATAGAATTTTAAAATAATTAAACTAAAAATTCTTCCTTTCATAGAATATATGGACGGGAGATTTTTTTATGCGTATAGCGGATTTTCATAACGATTTATTAACTTCAAACGAGGATAAGGTTTTAGAAATAAAAAAATATAAAGAAAAAAAATATAAAGTCGTAACGGCGTATTTTAGGGGTGGAAATTCTTTAGCAAAAGCTTTATGCGACGTAAACAATTTTTTTAATTTTAAAAATTCAAACTGTTATTTTGCTTTAGAAGATATAGGTTACGAACAAGAAAAAACGGAAAAACTGTTGCAATATTATCCCGTTTACGCAACGCTTACGTGGAACGGAGAAAACATTTTAGGGTATGGGTGCGATTATCAATCTTGCGGAATAAAAGAAAAAGGTAAAAAAATGGTAAAAAAGTTAAATCAATACCATATTTGCGTAGATTGTGCTCATATTTCAAGAAATGGATTTTACGATTTAGCTGATTTAGCGGAAAATCTAATTTGTTCCCATACGGCGTTTGACGCCGTTCGGAAACATAAACGCAATATAACGGATGAACAAATAAAAATAATAATAGAAAAAGGCGGAATTATAGGGCTTTGTTTATATAACGATTTTTTAACCGAAAAACAAATAGGGGAAGTAGATTGTATAATTAGGCAAATAGATTATTTTGTAAACAAATTCGGGTATAAATCCTTGTGTTTCGGGAGTGATTTTTACGGCGCAAAAAATTTTGCAGGAGGAATAAATAATTACAATAAATTTAGTAAAATAGTGGAAAAATTGAGAAAAATAGGTTATAATAAAAACGTTATAAAAGATATATGTTTTAATAATCTCAATTTGTTTTTGGAGAAAGTCGATGCAAGACAGAAATTTATACGCTAATCCTTTGGTTTTAAGATATTCTAGCGAAGAAATGAGCAAGAATTTTTCCGACCAAAAAAAATATTCGCTTTGGAGAAAACTTTGGATAGTTTTAGCCGAAAGCGAGAAAGAGCTCGGATTAAATATTACGGACGAACAAATTTCACAAATGAAGAAATTTGAAAACGATATAGATTTTGATTTAGCTAATCGTTTTGAAAAAGAATTAAGGCACGACGTAATGGCGCACATCAAAACTTTCGGAACGCAAGCTCCGCTTGCTATGCCCATAATACACCTTGGCGCAACGAGTTGTTATTGTACTGATAACGCTGAAATAATCGTAATAAAAGACGCTTTAATTATCATCAAAAAAAAGTTAGTAAGCGTTATGGAACTACTTAAAGATTTCGCGTTAAAATATAAAGATTTACCCACGCTGTCTTTCACTCATTTTCAACCCGCGCAATTATCGACCGTCGGTAAAAGGGCAACGCTTTGGTTACAAGATTTATATTTAGATTTAGAAAATCTTGATTTTATTTTAGAAAACATAAGATTAAGGGGTGTAAAAGGCACTACGGGAACGCAAGCAAGCTTTTTAGACTTGTTTGACGGCGATAACGAAAAAGTTAAACGCTTAGACGATTTAGTTGTAACAAAACTTGGATTTAATAAAAAATATGCCGTAACGGGACAAACGTATCCAAGGAAATTCGACTATACGGTTTTATCTATACTTTCTCAAATCGCGCAAAGTTGTTATAAGTTTGCAAACGATTTAAGATTGTTACAATCTTTAAAAGAAATAGAAGAACCATTTGAAAAAAATCAAGTCGGTTCGTCGGCAATGGCATATAAAAGAAATCCTATGAGAAGCGAAAGAATGTGTTCGTTATCGAGATTTGTTATGACAATGCCTATGAACGCGTCTTTTACTGCGTCAACACAATGGTTTGAAAGAACTTTGGACGATTCTGCAAATAAAAGAATAGTAATATCGCAATCTTTCTTAGCTTTAGACGGAGTTTTAAATTTGTATCTAAACGTAGTTAACGGATTAGTCGTTTACGATAAAGTTATAGATAAGCACGTTTCGGAAGAATTGCCTTTTATGGCAACCGAAAATATTATTATGGAAGGCGTTAAAGCGGGCGGAGATAGACAAGAATTACACGAAGAAATTAGAAAAATGTCTATGATTGCGTCCGAAAACGTAAAAATTAAGGGCGAAAAAAATAATTTAATAGAACTTATATCTAAAAACGAAAAATTTGCAAATATTAAAGACAGGCTTGACGGAATTTTAGATAAAAAGAATTTTATAGGAAGAAGTGTTAAGCAAACTGAAGAATTTATAAAAGATTTTATCGACCCCATTTTAGATAAAAACAAAAAATATCTAGGAGAAAAGGGGAAAGTCGAAGTATAAGGAGTATCGAAACATATGGATTACGCAAAAGAATCATTAAAATTGCATTACGAGAAAAAAGGAAAAATAGAAGTTGCAACGAGAGTTCCCGTAAAAAATAAAGACGATTTGTCTTTAGCATATACGCCCGGGGTTGCTCAGCCTTGTTTAGAAATTCAAAAAAATAAAGATTTATCTTTTGATTTAACCAGAAGGTGGAACACCGTAGCAGTTATAACCGACGGTACGGCAGTTTTAGGACTTGGCGACATCGGACCGGAGGCGGGTATGCCTGTTATGGAAGGAAAATGCGTTTTATTTAAATCATTCGGGGGCGTTGACGCAATTCCGCTTTGCATAAGAAGTAAAGACGTAGACGAAATAGTTAAAACCGTATCTTTGCTTGCGGGAAGTTTCGGCGGAATAAATTTGGAAGATATTTCCGCGCCAAGATGCTTTGAAATTGAAAAAAGACTAAAAGAAGTTTGTGATATTCCCGTTTTCCACGACGACCAACACGGTACTGCCGTAGTTTGTCTTGCCGCGCTAATAAATGCGTTAAAGGTTGTGGGGAAAGATATTTCGCAAATAAAAGTTGTAACCAGCGGAGCGGGAGCGGCAGGAATTGCGATTATAAAACTTTTAATTGCAATGGGTCTTAAAAACGTTATTTTATGTGATAGAAAAGGCGCGATTTACGAAGGAAGAGAAGGGTTAAATGCCGAAAAAGAAGAAATGGCTAAAATAACCAACAGGGATAAACAAAAGGGAAGTTTAGCCGAAATGTTAAAAGGCGCGGACGTATTTATAGGTGTTTCCGCTCCTAATTGCGTAACCGAAGAAATGGTAAAAAGTATGAACAAAGGCGCAATTTTGTTCCCGATGGCAAACCCTGTACCCGAAATTATGCCTGATTTAGCTAAAAAAGCAGGAGCAGTTGTTATCGGAACGGGAAGAAGCGATTTTCCAAATCAAATCAATAACGTTTTAGCTTTCCCGGGGATTTTCAGGGGTGCGTTAGACGCAAGAGCTACGGATATTAACGACGAAATGTGTATTTCGGCAAGTAAAGCGATAGCTTCGCTCGTATCTAACGAAGAGTTATCTGCCGACTATATTTTGCCAAGGGCTTTTGACGAAAGAGTGGGAAAGACGGTTGCAAAAGCGGTTTATGACACTGCTCATAAAACGGGCGTTGCAAGAAAATAAATTTTAAGCGGTTTTTTAACCGCTTAAAATTTTAGAAAAAATATATAAATTTTAATATTATGAAAGAATTAGAAATATTGTTGAAAACCGACCATACTTGTTTAAAGCAAGATTGTACTCAAAAAGATATAGAAAATTTATGCAAAGAAGCAACTGAATTTAAAACTGCGTCCGTGTGCGTTCCGCCTTGTTTCGTTAAATTTTCTAAACAATTTTTAAGTAACGTTCCAGTTTGTACGGTAATAGGGTTTCCTAACGGGTATAATACAAGCGAAACAAAGTTTTTCGAATGTGAGAACGCCTTATTTAACGGCGCAGACGAAATAGACGTCGTGATAAATTTAACTGACTTAAAAAACGGTGATTTTAAAGGAATTTTTAATGAAATTACATATTTAAAAAATATCTGCAAAAATAATATTTTAAAAGTAATCGTAGAAACTTGTTTATTAAATTTACAAGAAAAAAAAGATATATGCAACGTTGTATATGATAGCGGAGCAGATTTTATTAAAACGTCTACGGGATTTTCTAAAAGCGGAGCGACGGTTGAAGACGTTTTACTTTTCAAGAGTTTACATAAAGATTTAAAAGTAAAAGGTGCAGGTGGAATTTCGGATTTTGCCTTTGCCGAAAAACTAATAAATGCGGGGTGCGATAGGATAGGCGCAAGTCGGTTAGTAAAATTATATAAAGAAAAAATTTATTTAAAATAAAGGATTTTTATATGTTTAAAAGAGTTTTTTTGACCGTTTTAGATAGTTTTGGGGTTGGAGAATTACCTGACGCAAAAGATTATGGCGACCAAGGTAGTAACACGTTTTTAGCTTGTTTAAAAAGTGGAAAATTAAACGTTCCTAACATGAAAAAAATGGGACTTTATAATTTAGACGGTTTAAATTTACAAGAAAATACTGAAAAAAACTGTAATGCTTCTTATGGAAAATTAGCGGAAGTGTCTAAGGGTAAGGATACCACTACGGGGCACTGGGAAATTGCAGGCGTAGTATTAGATAAGCCTTTTCCGACTTTTCCAAACGGTTTTCCTACCGAAATAGTAGATAAACTAAAAAAGGAATTAGGGGTTGGCGGTTTTTTGTGTAATAAGCCTTACTCTGGGACAAAAGTCATAAACGACTATGGAGAAGAACATTTAAAAACGGGATATCCTATTTTATATACATCAGCCGACAGCGTATTGCAACTAGCGTGCCACGAAAACGTTTATTCTGTAGAAAAACTTTATTCTTTTTGTGAAAAAGCAAGAAAGATAATGCAAGGAGAATATGGAGTTGGTAGAGTAATTGCAAGACCTTTTTTGAATAATAATAAGGAATTTTATCGTACCGAAAGACGACACGACTATTCACTTTTACCGCCGTATTTAACGCTTTTGGACGAGCTAAAAGAAAATAATTTCGACGTAATTTCCGTTGGTAAAATTTACGATATTTTTGCAGGTAACGGTATAACTCAAAAAATAGACGCTAAAAACAATGAACAATCTAAACAGGGAATGTTAAAAGCGGTGAAGCAAAACTTTAAAGGACTTTGTTTTACCAATTTTGTAGATTTCGATATGCTTTACGGACATAGAAACGACGTTTTAGGCTACGCTAACGCTTTAAACGAATTCGATTTATTCTTGAGTGATTTTATTAAGCTTATGGAAAAAGACGATTTGTTGATTGTCACTGCCGACCACGGTTGCGACCCTTCTACTCCGTCTACCGACCATTCTAGAGAGTATATCCCTTGTTTAGTTTACGGCGATAAAGTTAAAAGCGTAAATTTTCATACAAGAAATTGTTTTTCGGATATAGGTCAAACGATTGCCGAAAATTTCGGTTTAAAAATAAAAAACGGAAATAGTTTTTTAAATTTGATTAAAAAATAAAAAAGAACAAAAAAATACTTGCAAAATTATGCGATATATTGTATAGTAATGTGGGTATGGAAGGGTATCGAAGTGGTCATAACGGCCCTGACTCGAAATCAGGTAGGCGGAAACGTCTCGTGGGTTCGAATCCCACCCCTTCTGCCAAAAACGCAAAATTAATTTTTTGCGTTTTTTTATTCCCTTTTTTTGTATAATTTATAAATTTTGTATAATTTATAAATTTGTAAAGTTTTTATTTTAATTTTTTATTTATTGACAATATTTGCAATTTTTTAAATTTTTTTGTAGTTAAAAATATATATTTTAATAATATTTAATAGTTTATGGTATATTTATTGCAAAAAAAGAATTTTTTTGGCAAAATAGATAGGTAGGTAAAAAAAGGGAAATACTATGGATAAAACTAAAAATGACAAATATAGCAAAATAAAAAATTTTTTGGCATAAGAAAATCAAGAATAATTTTAGCTATACTCATTTCTATCAATGTTGGAATTGCTTTATTTATAGGTCTGTAGAACGATATTTATGCAAGCAATCATCACGAGTTTAGCTTTGAATTCTCCAAATTTGCTCCTTACGTATTTTTGTGGGGGTATTTGTATTATTTCAAGCTTTTGCGTTTTATATTTCGTTCCGCAAAAAGCGTATAAAATTGTATTTGTAGTGTTTCTTTCGTTTGCGTTGATTTTGTATATTCAACAAAATTTTTTAAACTGGGGCGTAAATTCATTACCCGGCGACAGTTTAGGAGAAAAACAATCGTCGATTTTTTTAAAAATTCTTAACGCTTTTATTTGGCTTGTAATTTTCGGCGGACTTATAACGCTTGCTTGTTTAAAAGATAAAAAAGGAATAATAAGTGCCGTAACTTTAATTTTAACGATAGTCGTTTTTTCGGCAAACATAATAGGAACCGTAGTTAATTTAATTACAAAAAAATCTATGTATGGGAAAAAAGACGTTGTAAATTACGTTAGTAAGGACGAAAAGTTGAAAATTCTTACAGACGAAGGAATTACCGACTTAGCTACCGAAAGAAACGTTTTTTATTTCGTAATAGATAGGTTCGATGATGAATTCGCAGAATCCGCTTATGAAAGATTCGACGGAATATATTCGGGGTTAAACGGGTTTACTTGGTATACAGACAATATTTCGGTTTACGGTCATACGTATCCTGCAATAACTAATATGTTGACTAACGTAGAATTAAACGAAGAAGATTCGCGTGTCGATTATTTCAGTTCTGCGTATGAAAATAAAAATATTCCTATTAAAAAATTGCATGATAAAGGCTACTCAATAAATATTTATTCGTCTGCTTATTATTCGTATGAGGACGTAAATCAATTACCGTCCTACATCGATAACGTACGTGTGCTTTTTAATAGAGAAGTAGAGAGTAAAAAAAATAGCGTCGTCTATTACGGCATTTTCAATGTTTAAAAGCGTTCCGCTATTCTTTAAAAAGAATTTTATAAGTCTAAATACTGGTAAAATAAATTCGTACGTTAATTATTATAGCGTAGACGGCTATGAACAATTTTCTACGGATACGAAAAATAATTTCGACTTAGCATCACAAGAATTTAGTTATAATAAATCTAAAAAATTTACTTTTATACATGTAAACGGTTGTCACGAAGCCGATTATAACGACGACTGGGAGCGTACGCCGTCCTCAACGGATAGAACATTATCGGCAAAAAACAGTTTTAAAATTTTAGATAAATATTTTTCCGAGATGAAAAAAGCGGGAATTTACAAAAATGCAACCATAATTATAACCGACGACCATTCTGCTCCGCATAACGATAAAAACGACGTAAACGAACCATGTTTAACCGCATTATTCGTTAAAAAATCGGGAGATGACAGCGGAGAGTTAAAACAAAGCTCGGTACAATCTTCTCACAAAAATATATGGGCAACGATTTTCGATTCGGAAGGATTAGATTATTCAGATTTCGGAACTTGTTACGGGGAAGAGTATTCGAAATCTTTAACTGAAATTGCTTTAAACGGCGGTAGCCAAAAAGAGCGTTTGTTTGGCATACTTACACAAAAACTCTTGACGCTTGGACTTATGAAATAAACGGCACAGGAAAAGATTTTTCCAACTGGAAAGAAACAAAACATAAATTTTATAGCAAAAAATTAATGAAGTAAAGGAAAAAAATGGACAAGATTATTTCTTATATATGAGTTCATTACCCCGAATATTTAAAGCGTTACGGCTTTAGAATGGAAAAAATTCTTGAAAAATATAAAGATTACGATAATAAAAAATTAAAATTCGAATTAGATTTTTCGGCTAATAAGTCGATATTTACGTCAGATATTATAATTACCGATTGGTCTAGCGTAGCGTTTGAATTTTGTTTTGCAACAAAAAGACCCGCGTTATTTATAAACACTAAAGAAAAATGCGAAAATCCAGAATGGGAAAAAATTGGCTTGCAACCCGTACAAAAAACTTTAAGAAACCAAATAGGTATGAGTATAGAAAAAGAAGAAGTTCCTAGTTGTAAAAAAACGGTGGACTATCTTTTAGCTAGAGGGGAAGAATACAATCAAAGAATCGCTAAAATTTACGATGAACTTATCTATAATCACGGATGCGCGGGACAAAAAGGCGCTCAATATATTTTAAAATCATTGTCCGAAAGGATGAAAAAATAAAAAGGGGATAAAAAATTATGTTAAACAATATGTTATATATCGACACCCTGCCACAACAACGGCTTTGGTGTCGGGGATAACCGCAATAGTAGTAGCTTTAAGCGCTACTTTTATTATTTTATGGAGAAAATTTAAAAAAGGCGCGTCCAAAGTTTTTCATATCGACGAAAACAAAAATAAAGAAGTTGAAGAAGATTTAGTTATAACGGACGACGAAATTAAAAATTCCGACGAAGAAAATCAAGTTCAACAAGATAATGCTCAAACGGAAAACGATACTTGCGAAGATAAAAAGGAAGAAGAGTAATAAGCAGGAAAAAAATGTTAAAAGATATTAAAAAAGTAATAAAAGAATTGAACTCGGGCGTACAAGACAAAGTAAATACCGAAAAGGCAATAAAGATTAAGAAAAAGCTTTTGTATATTTCGATTCCGCTTATTATCATCGGAATTATAGGAGTAATTGTTTCTTTCGTTTTGTTTGCCACCGCAGGTCGCGACGCTTTTACGGATAACGGTTTTTCAGTTAGAATAATTATTCCTATGGTTACTTTTATAGCTTGCGGATTGATTTCGGCGGTAGGATTTATGCTTTTATCGCTCGCATTAAAAATCGTAGTAACTCAATTCGCAACAAATTTAATTTCGGAAGGAACAAGCGGATTTTGCCCGCAGTGCCATGCAAAAATAGAAGAAAACAGCGTTTTTTGTACTTCTTGTGGAAAGCAACTTAAAAAACAATGTTCTTGCGGTCAAGTAAACAATTTAAACTCTACGTATTGTTCTAAATGCGGAAAAAAATTAGATTAAAATTTTTTTTAAAAAATATTTCACACTTTTTAGCTTTAGGGTTAAAAGGTGTGATTTTTTTATTGATTTTACGAAATCTTTTATAAAAACGTTTTTTTGTTTTAAAACTTTTACTTTTTAATTTTTGGAATATTTTTCATTATTTAAAAGATACTACTTTTATGATTAAAATTATTGATAAAAGACAATCGCAATTAAACGTAAGCGAAAACGAGAGTTTTGTAAAAGGAGTAAAAGATGACTTCAAAGAAACAAAATAATTTTGTAAATCAAAAATTTTTAGACTACGTTTCGGCAACCGAGCCTAAAACGAAAGAATGGAGAACGCTTTTCAACGCTTTTATGATAGGCGGATTTATTTGCTGTATAGGGCAGTTTATAAGGTTTTGCTTTATCTTTTGGTTTGGTTTAGCCGGAGACGAACTTGCGGGAAGTACGTCTATGGTGATGATATTTTTAGGTACTTTTTTAACTGCGCTCGGCGTTTACGATAAAATAGCAAAGTATGCGGGAGCAGGAACGATTGTTCCTATAACGGGCTTTGCAAATTCCGTATGTTCGCCTGCAATAGATTTTAGGTCGGAAGGTTTTATTTACGGCATGGCGGCTAAAATGTTCGTAATAGCAGGTCCTATAATTGTTTTCGGAGTTTCTTCAAGTGTATTGGTCGGACTAATTTATTATTTCTTTTCACTATGAGGGGTTATGAAATCTACTATTATATTTAAAAATAAGCCTTGTATAGCGGGAGCATTTTCTATTGTTGGACCAAAAGAAAGTCAAGGTCCGCTAGGAAAGTTTTTCGACTATAAATTGCAAGACGATATGTTTGGCGAAAAAACCTTTGAAAAAGGCGAAATGAAAATATTATACACCGCGCTAAGCAAAGCAATAGAAAATTCGGGTAAAAACGAAAAAGAAATAGATGCGGTAATTGCGGGTGATTTATTAAATCAAATAATTGCTTCTTCCTTTTCTGCAAGAAGAATTAAAACGGGTTTTTTAGGCGTTTATAACGCTTGCTCAACGTTTTCGGAATCGCTAATTATAGGATCCACTTTAATAGACGGCGGATATTTAGATAACGTAGTATGCGGAACTAGCAGTCATTTTTCTACTGCGGAAAGGCAGTATCGTTTTCCGTTGGAATTCGGCGCGATTCGTCCACCGCAAGCTCAGTGGACGGTTACGGGGTCAGGCGCGTGCGTATTGTCGGGAAAATATGAAAAAAATAACCCCGTAGTTACAATGGCAACGATAGGAAAAGTTATAGATTACGGCGTAAAAGACGTGTATAATATGGGTGCTTGTATGGCGCCCGCAGGAATGGATACGCTTACCACGTTTTTTAAAGAAACTAAAACTAAACCGTCCGATTACGATTTAATAGTCAGCGGAGATTTGGGCGCGTTCGGAAGTAGAGTACTAAAAGATTTAATGAAAGATAAAGGCTATGATATATCTTCTAACCACGTCGATTGTGGGGAACTTATCTATAATATTGCGGAAGACGAATATCAAGGCGGTTCGGGCGCGGGGTGTTCTTCAAGCGTATTTTGTTCTTATTTATATAAGCTTTTAAAACATAAAAAATTAAATAAAATAATACTAATGGCAACGGGAGCGTTACTTTCTACGTTGTCTTCGCAACAAGGGGAATCTATACCGTCTATTGCGCATTTAGTAGTTGTGGAGAATATATGAATATACTTTTTACCTATTTAAGATGTTTTTTAGTGGGCGGGGCAATATGCACGCTCGCACAGCTAATAATAAATTATACAAAACTTACCGCTGGTAAAATTTTAGTTTTTTTTATGCTCGGCGGAATATTTTTACAGGCTTTCGGATTATATTCTTATATAATAGAATTCGGTCAAGCGGGAGCTACCGTTCCTATTAGCGGATTTGGATACTTGCTTGCGCAAGGCGCAATTAAAGGGGCAAGAACGCAAGGTTTATTCGGCGCGATAACCGGCGGACTTTCTTCTGCTTCCGCAGGGGTTACTTCCGCCATAGTTTTTAGCTTTATTTTTTCTTTAATTTTTAAACCTAAATCTAAAATAAATTAAGAAAATAACTAATATTTTTACTATTTAAAATTTAATTTTTAGTTAAATAATTTTAATAAATTTTTACAAATTAGAAAAAACTATTTTTTTTATTTGTTAAAATATAATTTTTTTTGTAAAAAATCTAATTTTTTTGTGATTTAAAAAAATATATTTAAAACGGATAATTAAAAAAATTCAATATATTTTTTAAAAGTGATAAACTTTAAATAAAAAAGCATATAATAAAGCGTGAGAAAAAAAAGAATTTCGTTTCGCGCTTTATTTTTTTTATCGTTATTTATTTGCGTGTTTTGTTATTTATTCAATTCGTCGTCAAAAATAATACTTAACGTAGGCGCAAACTATTACAATTCAAAAATTTTAAATATTGCGTATTCGTCTTTGGGTGACTGTTTAAAGGATAAGTCGGAGCTTGAAAACGTAGTTATAATCGAGCGCGACAAGGACGACAATATCAATTACATTTCGTCAAATACCTACAAGTTAAATCTTTTGGCTACCACGCTTGCGCAAAATTTTAAAGATAGTTTCAACAAGTCTTTTAGCGGTGGAGTAAGCGTTCCCGTAGGTGCGTTTACGGGGATAAGTTTGTTTAGCGGTATCGGTAAAAACGTAAAAATGAATTTAATAGTAATAACCAACGTAAAATGCGAGTTTTATACCGAATTTAAAGAAGCAGGAATAAATCAAACAAGGCACGTTTTAAAATTATTTGTAATTCCTACCGCGAATATTGTAACGCATAAAAAAAGCATAGTAAAAACCGAGAAGATAGAAGTTATTTTATATGATAATTTAATCATCGGAAAAGTTCCGTCAACCTATTTAAACGGTAAAATTTTAAACTAATGTCTTAGTTTTATTGACAAAAAAATTTTTATATATTAAAATATATAAAAAAGCGTTGAAAAAGACAGATATAAGTTTTTGAAACAGAGAGAAACGTTCGCAGGCTGAAAAACGTATCCGAAAAAGGACTTATATTATTCACTTTGGAGCTGTGCGCCGAACTAACAGTAAGCGTTACCGGTCGTTCCGTAATACCGTAAACAAGAAAAAAAATAGGTGGTACCGTGGAGATAATTCGCCCTATTGAGTGCGAATTATTTTTTTGCCGTCTATAAGGAGAAAACATGTTAGAAATTATCGAGCAAATCAAAAACGAAGTCAAGGCAAAATTGCAACAAGGGCAAGACGCGAAAGAACTAGCCGAAAGTAAGTCTGCGTATTTAGGTAAAAACGGAAAAATAACGGGACTACTTAAAAATATGAAAGATATAGCGCCGGAAGACCGTCCGAAAGCGGGGAAACTCTTTAACGATTTAAGAAAAGACGTAGAAGCGTTATTTGCGCAGGTAGAAGAAAAGTTAGCTTTAATGATTAAAGAAAAAAAGCTTGAAAAAGAAAAAATCGACGTTACTTTACCTACTCAAAAGCTTATCAACGGGAAACACCCCATAACTTTAATAAAAAATGAAATAATAGATACTTTTGTTGGAATGGGATTTTCTATTTTCGAAGGTCCCGAAATAGAACTCGATAAATATAATTTCCAAAAATTAAATATACCAAAAGACCACCCTGCAAGAGATATGCAAGATACTTTTTATGTTTCGGATAACGTAGTGCTTCGTACGCAAACTTCGGCAGGGCAAATAAGAGTAATGGAAAATCAAGCTCCGCCTCTTAAAATTTTAAGTCCGGGAAGGGTATTCCGTAGCGATAGCGACGCAAGCCATTCTCCTATGTTCCATCAAATGGAAGGTTTAGTTGTAGACAAAAACGTTACCTTATGCGATTTAAAGGGAATGCTAGAAGAATTTTTAAGTAAAATCTTTAACGGTAAGGTAAAAACGAGATTTCGTCCTTCCTACTTCCCGTTTACCGAGCCTAGCGTAGAAGTAGACGTTAGTTGTTTCGAATGTGGCGGAGTAGGTTGTCCGCTTTGCAAAAAAACAGGTTGGATAGAAGTTTTAGGCGCAGGAATGGTTAACAGAAAGGTTTTAGAAGGTTGTAATATCGACCCCGACGTTTACAGCGGTTTTGCATTCGGAATAGGAATCGAAAGAATTGCAATGCTAAAATATCAGATTCCCGATATAAGGCTTTTCTTTGAAAACGATATAAGATTTTTAAAACAATTCAAGTAAGGAGAAAAGAAAATGAAAATTTCATTAGAATGGTTAAACGAATACGTCAATTTAGACGGAGTAAGCGTAGAAGAACTTAAAAACGGGCTTTTCTCCTGTGGGTTCGAAGTAGAAGAAGTATTAGAAATAGGCAACGTAGAAAAAGTTGTAACTTGTAAAATTTTATCAATTGAAAAACATCCTGACGCAGACAAATTATCAATTACCCAAGTAGACGCGGGAAGTTACGGAAAATTACAAATAGTAACCAACGGTAAAAACATAAAAGTAGGCGATATAGTTCCCGTATCTTTGGACGGAGCAATTCTTGCCGACGGAACTAAAATCAAAAAAGGTAAAATTCGCGGAATCGAATCCGACGGAATGTTCTGCGGAGGAGAAGAACTCGGTATCAACGGCGACCAGTACGAAGGTGCGGACGAAAACTGCATTTTGGTTTTAAGGGAAGAATATCCCTTAGGAGAAGAAGTAACCAAAGCCTTAGGTGTAAAAGATACCATTTTCGATATATCTTTAACGGCAAATCGTCCCGATTGTATGTCGGTAATAGGTATCGCCAAAGAAGTCGCTTGTTTATTAAATCGTCCGTTTATCGCACCAAAATTATATGAAAATATCGTTTTAGGGGACGAAGTAAAAGTAGACGTTTTATCTCCCGATTTATGTCCTTTATACTTAGCTTCCAAAGTAACGGATATTAAATTGAGCGAATCTCCAAAATGGATGAAAAAAAGGCTTGCAAGCGTAGGGATTAGAAGCATAAATAACGTTGTAGATATAACCAACTACGTTTTAACCGAAATAGGACAACCTATGCACGCTTTTGATTATAATAGATTAAAGGGAAATAAAATAATCGTCAGAAGGGCTGATAACGGCGAAAAAATCGTAACGTTAGACGAAAAAGAATTCGAATTAAATAATGACAACTTAGTTATATGCGACGCCGAAAAGCCTTGTTGTTTGGCGGGTGTTATGGGTGGACTTAACAGCGGAATAAACGAAAATACAAGCGTTTTGGTATTTGAAAGCGCGAAATTTAAAAGAGATAACATAAGAAAAACGTCAAGAAAATTAGGTCTACGTTCGGACTCGTCCGCGCGTTTCGAAAAAGGCGTAGACGCGTATACCACTAAAACGGGTATGGCAAGGGCGTTATATTTAATCGATTTATTAAAATGCGGTAAGGTAAGCGGAATCGTAAACGAAAATAATTTCGTTTCGCAAGAGAAAAAAACCATTACTACCACGTTTAAAAAAATTAACTCGATTTTAGGAATAGAAGTACCGCAAGAAAAAAGCGTTGAGATATTAAATAATCTTAACTTTAATTGCAAAGTAGACGGAGATAAATTAACCGTTGTCGTTCCTCCTTATAGAGAAGACGTAGAGTCTTTCCCCGATTTAGCCGAAGAAATTATTCGTTTCTACGGTTACGACCATATTACGCCAACGCTTTTAACTCACGCAAGCGTTACGGTGGGCGGTTTAACTGATAGACAGAAACGTTTAAACGATATAAAGCAAATGCTTTTTGACGAAGGTTATTGCGAAACGATTACTTACTCGTTTATAGGTAAAAAGGATTTCGATGCTTTTTCACTTGACGCTTCGTCCGCAATTAAACTAATAAACCCGTTAGGGGAAGATTTAAGTTTAATGAGAACGTCTTTAATTCCGTCTATCGTAAACATAGCAAAGAACAATATAAATAAAATGAATTATGACGGAAGACTTTACGAACTTGCAAGCGTTTATATTCCCACCGATGAAGAATTGCCGATTGAAAAAACAACGCTCGCAATGGCTATATTTGGCGAAAAAGAAAGCTTTTTCACGTTAAAAGATACGGTTGAAAAAGTATTCGCTCATTTTAACGTTTCAACGGAAAGAAAATATACTTACGGCGAAACTCCTTATTTGCATAAAACGAGAAACGCCGATATTACGGTAGGAAAGACTAAAATAGGCGTTATAGGTCAAATTTCGCCTGACGTTGCAAAAACACTTGACTTATCCAAAGAAGTTTACGTTGCCGAATTAGACGTAGAAGCTTTGTTTAGTTTAAGCGGAAAGCCCGTAAAATTCAGACCGTTCGGAAAATATCCTAAATCCGAAAGAGATTTAGCTTTGGTTATGGATAAAAATGTTACCAATCAACAAGTAATAGACGCGATTAGACAATCGGGAATTAAAGATTTAAAAGAAATTGAATTATTCGACGTTTACGAAGGCGATAAAATCGAACAAGGAAAAAAGAGCTTGGCGTACCACTTGACATTCTCGTCTAACGAAAAAACTTTAAGCTTTGAAGAAGTTGAACAATTTGTCGCTAAAATTTTAAAGAATTTAGAGAAAAAAGGAATTTCTTTAAGAAGCTAATTTAAGTTTTTAACGATTGATTTTTTTAAAAAATTTAAAGGCAAATTTTTGTTTTTAAAAAACAATAAAAATTATTAAATAATGAGTAAATAATTACATTTCGCAAAATATTTATTTTGCGAAATGTTATAATAAAAAAAGACGTAATTAAAAGAGTAGAAAAATAGTAAGGTAATAAGAAAATGGAATTGTTAGCCCCTGCGGGTAATCCAAAAAATTTTTTTCAAGCAATAAATAACGGGGCAAACGCCGTATATTTAGGACTGGACAAATTTTCAGCCCGAAATCTTGCGGAAAATTTTACGTTAGAAAATTTATCTTACTATGTTTCATACGCGCATTTGTTTAACGTAAAAGTATATCTAGCTATGAATACGCTTGTAAAGAACGGCGAGATGAAAGATTTTATTTCGCAAATGCTCCGCGCATATGAAATCGGCGTAGACGCATTTATTTTGCAAGACGTTTTTTTAGGTAAATTTTTAAAAAATTTATATCCCGAACTTACTTTGCATTTAAGTACGCAAGCAGGGGTATGCAATAAGCTATGCGCAAAACTTGCTAAAGAATACGGATTTTCCAGGGTAATTCTTTCTAGAGAAACTGCTTTAAAAGAAATTAAAGAAATAGCCGAAATTATCGAAACGGAAGTTTTTGTACATGGGGCAATGTGTTCGTCGTTTTCGGGGCATTGTTATTTTAGTGCGTTTATCGGTGGGAATAGCGGTAATAGGGGACTATGTAAACAGCCATGCCGTAAAAAATATCATTATTTCGGTAACGACAAAATTAAATCGGGCAATTTTGCAATGTCGTTATCGGATTTAGAGTTGTGCGACGAAATAGATACGCTAAAAAGCTTAGGCGTTTCTTCCGTTAAGATAGAAGGAAGAATGAGAAGCGAAGAATACACCGCCAAATCCGTAGTTTTATACAGAAAAGCAATAGATGGCAAAAATTATTTGCAAGAAAAAAAAGAAATAAAACGAATTTTTAATAGGGGAGATTATTCAAAAGGTTATTTATATAACCAAAACAATTTAATTTCCGATAAAATTCAGTCGCACAAAGGCGAATATTTTGCAAAAATTACAAAAGTAACCGACAATTTTTTATTATGCGATAAAACCGCTATTAACGGGGACGCTTTTAAAATTATAAGAAACGAAACGGAAATAGGAAATTGCGTTTTTAAAGACGGTAAATATTTATATAACGGGCAAATTAAATCGGGCGATTGTTTATATATTACAAAAGATGTTTCGCTTATAGAAAAAACGTTATCTAATAAAAAACTATTAGACGTTTATTTGCAAATTTTCGTAACGGAAAACGTAGTAGAAGTTATCTATAACGGGCAAAAATTTATAAGTGAAAACATAGTAAAACCCGCTATAAATTCGCCCACAACCGAGCAAGACGTTATATCTTGCTTTTTAAAAACGGACGCTTATCCGTTTAGGGTAAAAGTTGATTTTAATACTTTTAATCAAAATATTTTTATTCCTAAATCGCTTTTAAACGATTTTAGAAGAAACGTTTTTAAAAATATTTTCTATTTTAAACAAGACATAAAAAGTATAAAAATTAAAGATAAAACCTTAAAAAATAAAAAGTTTTACGACAATAATTATAATATAATTATTTCAAGTTTTCCCGTAAAAAGTGCAATAAACGTTATAAAACCCAACGATTACGGGAAAGTGAAAGAACTTTTGGAAGAAAAAGATTTTAAAAACGGGAAAAGCAAAAATTATTTAAGTGAAAAATACTTATTCGTCCCTGCGTTTTTAAACGATAGAGATTTATCTATTATAGAAAATGCTTTACCTTATTTTAGCGGAATTTATGCCGACGGATTATCGGGGCTTGTTCTTGCTAAAAAACACAATAAAAAATTGATAGTCGGGGCGGGGTTGAACGTATTTAATTCCGTAGATATTAACGTTTTGGAAAACGATTTTAAAGATTGTATAATCGTATACTCAAAAGAACTTTCTCTTACCGAAATGGACGAAAAACGCATAGTTTACGGTGGTGGAAACGTTTCTATTATGGAGTTTGTTTACTGTCCTTTTAAGAAAAATTGTTCACTTTGCGCTAATAAAAACGAGTACGTTTGTAAAGACGAAAAATTCAGTTATGTTTTAAAAAGATATAAACTGTCCGATTGTAGATTTGTTTTATACAACAGCGCGGTTTTAAAAAGCGACGTTAAAGAAAACGTTTTAATAAATTTGGTTGGTTTTGACAAAGCTACGGCTTTAAAAATATTAGAAGGAGATTACGGTAATTTACCCGTAAACGGCGGAAGACTTAAAAAAGGAGTTTTATAATGGATGAAAAAGTTATAAATTCTTTACAATTTAATAATATTTTATCGTTTATATCTTCATATTGCGTTTTACCGTCCGCAAAAGACGAAGTTTTTAAAATAAGACCGATTATAGACTTAAAAAAAGCCGAAGAACTTTTAAAATACACGCAAGAAGCTTACGATTTAATATATTTTTACTCTTTTTCGGGGGTAGAATACTTTGACGACGTAACCGACGAACTGGAAATTTCTTTAAGGGGCGGAGCATTATCTATGGGGCAACTTTTAAAAGTTGCGTCTTTAATGCGTTCTTCAAGGCTATTTTCTTCTTTTGTGCAATCGGTAACAGAAGGCGATTTTTCTATTTTTAAAGAAAAAGCAAGTTCCGTTTATACGGAAAACTATTTAGAAAAGGAAATATTCGATAAAATATTTTCGGAAGATCAAATGTCTGACAACGCGTCCCCGTTGCTTGCGGAACTAAGAAAAAAGATAAAGAATTTAAATATTCAAATCAAAGAAAAATTACAATTTTATGTTCACACCAAAAGCGATTATTTGCAAGACAATATCGTAACGATGCGTGAAGATAGGTACGTTATCCCCGTAAAAAGCGAGTATAAAAACAAAATTCAAGGATTCGTACACGATTGTTCGCAGTCGGGTTCGACTTATTTTATAGAGCCGATTGAAGTTTTGGAAATGAATAATAGGCTTAAAACCGCAATCTTTGAAGAAAAAACGGAAGTAGAAAGGATTTTAAAAGAATTGTCGGGTAAAGTCGGGCTAATTGCAAACTTTTTAAAGGTAAATATTGCAATTTTAACCGAAATAGACGTAAATTGCGCAAAAGCCGTTTACGCCTATAAAACCAAAGCCGTAAGACCGTTACTCAATGGTGACGGAAATATAAATATAAAGCAAGGCAGACACCCTTTAATCGACGCGCAAAAAGTCGTTCCTATTGACGTGAGTTTAGGACTAAGTTATCATTTTTTGCTAATTTCAGGACCTAATACGGGTGGTAAAACCGTTACGCTTAAAATGGTAGGGCTTTTTTGTCTTATGGCTATGGCGGGAATTTTTATTCAAGCAAGTTTATCTAGTTGCGTATCGGTATTTGATAACGTATTTTCCGATATCGGCGATGAACAAAGCATAGAAAACAGTTTATCCACTTTTTCTTCGCACTTAAAAAATATAATCGAAATGGCTGAAAAATGCACGTCTAAATCGCTTATTTTGCTGGACGAGATAGGCGGAGGAACAAATCCCGACGAAGGTATTGCTTTGGCGAAAGCGTTATTCGATAAATTCGTGCAAACTAAATGTTTCGGAATAATTACCACGCATTATTCGGCGTTAAAAGAATACGCTTTTTCTTGTCCTTTAATGAAAAACGCGTCAATGGAATTCGATTCCCGTTCTTATCAGCCGTTATATAAAATAAATATCGGCTCTCCGGGGAGTTCTAACGCGCTTGCGATAGCCGAAAAATTAGGATTAAATAAAGAATTAGTCGAAAAAGCTAGGGGGTATTTATCCGATAGCGCCGTTGTTTACGAAAGACTTATAAATAACGCCGAACAAGTAAAACGGGAAGCTGAAAAGCTTTACGAAGAAAATTACGCGTTAAAAGAAAAAAATAAGCAAACCGAACGAGAAATCGAGCTTGAAAAAGAGAAATTCTTAAAGGAAAAAGAAAAATTTTTAGCTAATACTAAAGCTGAAGGAAGAAGAATTTTATCCGAAAAAATCGAAGAGGCTAACGATTTAATCGGCGAAATAAAGGAGATTTTGTCTAAACCCGAAATAGATACGGGGGATTTGATAAAAGCAAGAAGCTTAAAAAATAAAATAGACAAAGCTCAAAATTTTTACGAAGAAAAAATTTCCGTAAGAAACGTGGATAAAACTTTAAAAGTAGGAGATAGGGTTTATTGCGTTGATTTAGGTAAAAACGCCACCGTTACCAAAGTTTTCGAAAACAAGAAAAAAATAATGGTAGATTGCGACGGAATGGAGCTTACGCTTTCTTATTCGCAAGTCAGCGAACCGCTAAATGAAAAAGTTAAGCGTAGTTTTACCGTTTCTCGCCCAAATGTAAGCGCGTTAGAGCCGTTTAATAACGAAATAAATTTAATAGGTCAAAACGTAGACGAAGCTTTAATGAATTTATCTTATTTTTTAGATAAAGCGCAATTAAATAACGTGGAAGAAGTTAGAATAATTCACGGAATAGGCTTGCAAAAGTTAAGTAAAGCAATTCATAACTATTTAAAAACTCAAAAAAACGTAGAATCTTTTAGATTCGGAAAATACGGGGAGGGACAAAACGGTGTTACAATCGTCAAATTCAAATAAAATATATTTAGATAATGCGTCTACCACTCGCCCCGACGAATCGGCTTTAAATAAAGCGGTAGAATATTATACTCAAAATTTTTACAATCCGTCGTCGCTATATAGCGGTGGAGTAGAAGTAAGCTTGCATTTAGAAAAGATAAGGGAAAAAATCCAATCGTTTTTCGGAAAAAACTACGAAGTTATTTTCACTTCTTGCGGAACGGAATCCGACAATAACGTATTAGAAAGTTTTTCTCATAAGGGAAATGTCGTAATTTCGGCGGGAGAACATTCCGCAATTTACGAAAAAGCCAAAAAATTAAAGGAAAACGGAAAGGAAATAAGAATTGCGAGTTTAAATAAAAACGGTAGCGTAAACAAAGAAAATTTGTATTCTTTAATAGACGAGAACACTTCTCTTGTAAGCGTAATTCATATAAATAACGAAACGGGCGCTGTAAACGATGTAGAAACACTTGCGAAAAAATGTAAAGAAATAAACAAAAATTTGGTTTTTCATACGGACGGAGTTCAAAGCTTTTTAAAGACCGAAACAAAACTCGATTACGTTGATTTATTTTCATTAAGCGCGCACAAAGTAGGCGCAATAAAAGGCGTAGGAGCATTAGTTAAAAGAAAAGGTTTGTTCGTGGCGCCACTGATTATAGGCGGTGGGCAAGAAAAGGGGAAAAGAAGCGGAACGGAAAACGTTTTCGGTTTAACGGATTTTTATTACGCCATAGAACAAAGGGAAAATATAAAAGAAAATTACGAAAAGGTTTTACTTCTTAAAAAAACGCTTTTAGACGGTTTAAACGAACAATTTTTACTAATTTCGGACGAAAACTGTTCTCCATACGTAGTAAGTTTTTCGGCGCAAGGGTTGAAAAGTGAAATAATTCTTCATTTAATGGAAGATAACGGGGTTTTAATCGGAACGGGTTCGGCTTGTTCTAAAAATTCCGATAGTAGGGTTTTAAAAGAGTGCGGATATCCGCAAGACGTTTTAAAAGGCGTTTTAAGAGTAAGTTTTTCGCCGTTTAACACGGTTGAAGAAGTGGTTTACGCTAGGGAAAAATTAAACGAATCGGTAGAAAAATTATCAAAGGTAATGAACGTTAAATGGAAAAAGTAATATTAGTTAGATACGGAGAAATATTTTTAAAGGGTAGAAACAGAAGTTATTTCGTAAGCCTTTTAAAAAGCAATATGGAACATGCGTTAAAAGACGTTCCGCATAAAATTACAACTTTGCAAACGAGATATATAATATCCGATTTTGGCGATAACTACGACAAAATAACCGAAAAGTTGGATAAAATATTCGGAATTTATTCGTACAGTCCCGCAACTTTAATTAAAACGGATATTGACGCAATTTATGAAACAGCGTCTTCTTTGGCAGGGGATTTGCAAGGCACTTTTAAAGTTGAAACGAATAGGGCGGATAAAACTTTTCCATACCACTCTATTGATATTTCAAGGGTTGTGGGCGGAAAAATTCTTGAAAAAAATCATTCGTTAAAAGTTGACGTAAAAAAGCCCGATTATACGGTAAATATCGATATTAGAGAAAGTGGAAAAACGCTTATTTTTACTAAAATAATAAAAGGATTAGGCGGTCTTCCCGTAGGTTGCGCAGGAAAAGGATTATTGCTGTTGTCCGGTGGAATAGATAGCCCCGTAGCAGGGTTTATGATGGCAAAACGCGGTATGAGAATAAATGCGTTGCATTTTCATAGTTATCCGTATACAGGATTGTTTGCAAAAGAAAAAGTAATTAAGCTTGCCCATTTAGTATCCGAATATTCGGGTAAAATGACGTTGCATATTGTTAAATTTACCGAAATTCAAGAAGCGATTCACGAACACTGCGACGAAAGCTTTATGATTACGCTAATGCGCAGATTTATGATGAGAATAGCTCAGCGTATATCCGAAGAAAACGGTTATCAAGCCATTATTACAGGTGAGAGTTTAGGTCAGGTTGCAAGTCAAACGATAGAAAGTATGACGTCTTCTAATTCGGTTGTAACAATGCTTGTACTTCGTCCCGTAGTTGCGTTCGATAAAGACGATATAATTGCTATTAGCGAAAAAATAGGAACTTTTGAAACGTCAATACTTCCTTACGAAGACTGTTGTACCGTTTTTTTACCAAAAAATCCGCAAATAAAGCCGAAAATGGAAAAAATATTAGAACAAGAACGTAAATTAGACGTAGAAACTTTAATTCAAAACGCTTTAATGCAGATAGAAGTTTTGGAAATATAATAAAACTAAATTTACTTTGAACAAATATAGGAAAATTTAAAATTTATAAAAATTTTTAAATTTAAAATAATAAAATATAATTGCCCCGAAATAGGGGCAATTTTTTTAAGGAAAAATCTATATAAAAATTTTATGAATTGAAAACCGTAAGACTATACAATTAAAATTTTTATTCATTCCACCATTCTTTATTTTTTATTTCATTATAGTCTTTTTTTGCAATAATTTCGGGTAAGGGTATTTCTTTGCCCTTTATTATTTTATTGCCGTCCTTTTTAAAGGGGACTATTACAAAATTATATTTTCCTTCGGGAAGATTTAAGCTAAAATTATTTCCGGTTATGGTTTTGTATAATTTATTTTTGTTTTTTTGGATATAAAGATATATTCCGTCGCAATTTTGCAAATCATAAAACATTGTAAAATTACAGTTATTACAATAGATTTTATAATCTTTTATGTTTGGTAAAATTCTTTGTGATTTTTTATTTGGTTCAGTTCCCTTTTTAAAAACGCCTTCTATAAACGGCGAGTTTTCGTTTGCTAAAAGCATTTCGGAGTTTTTATCGTAGCTTGCTTTATCTATTTTTACGGTAACAATATTTTCGGGAATTTCAAAATCTTCGGGCAAATAATTTCGATATAAAAAATCTAATATCTTGGAGTTTATTTTTGTGGGATAGCTAGAACCCGTTACGAAGTTATCCATTAGGGAATTATTTTTATTCCCGAGCCATATTCCCACCGTGTGTTTAGTCGTGTAAGAAATGCTGTAAGCGTCTAAATTTCCGTTTTTATTTCCGTTTGTCCCTGTTTTTGCGCATAATTGATAGTTTTTAGTGCCTATTTTTTTGCTCGTTCCGTTCTTTACCGCGTCCATTAGTGCGTAATTTATTAAATATGCGGTATCTTTTGAAAAAATCTTTTTTTCGTAAGTTTTATTTTCATAAATCTTTTGTCCGTTATTGCTAACTATTTTTCTAACGAATTTTGCTTTTTTATAATTTCCTTGATTAGAAAATGTTCCGTAGCAAGAAATTAGTTGCGATAGGGTTAAACCGTTGTCAAAAGAACCTAACGCTAAGGCTAAATGTTCGCTTTTAATGTTCATATCCATTTTATTTGCGTATTCTTTTGCTTTTTTAGTTCCTATTGCGTTTAAAAGCTTTATTGCAGGAATGTTTAAACTTTTAGATAAGCAATCTTTTGCGGAAATATATCCGTAATAAACGTCGTTATAATTTTTGGGTTGATACGAGCCGAAAGAAGTCGGTTCGTCTAAAATTTTACTTTGCAGGGTAATTAAATTTTCTTCTAGGCAAGGCGCGTAAACTAATAACGGTTTTACGGTGGAAGCAGGACATCTTTTAAGCGGATAACAAGACGAAGAAAAAGCATTTATTCCCATCGTGGCGTTGTCTGCAACGACGTAAGCGTAGTCGGAAGAGTATTCTTTTTTTATAGAAGAAATTTCGTTTTGCAAGTCGGAGTCTAGGTAGGTATAGACTTTAATTTTTTTATCGTAATAATATTTATTTAGTATTTCGTCAACTTCTCTTTTGCAAAGATAAAAATATAGTTCGTCATTGTTTTCCGAAATAGAAATTTTCTCATTTTTTAAGATTTCTTCTTCGTTTTTACTAATATAGCCAAGGTTAGACATACAATGCAAAACCACGTTTTTTCTCTTAATCGACAAGTCGTAATTTGCAATGGGATTGTATAAAGACGGAGCTTTAATTATTCCTGCCAGCATAGCGCCTTCGTTTAAAGAAATTTCGTTTACGTTTTTGTTAAAGTATTTTTTACAAGCGTTTTTTATTCCGTAACAATTTTCCCCAAAGTAGATAGAATTTAAATACATAGTGATTATTTCGTCTTTGGTATATTTTTTTTCTAAAATTTTAGTCAGTTTTATTTCTTCGAGTTTTCTTTTAACCGTTTTTTTAAAGGTAAGGTGCGTATTTTTTATAAGTTGCTGACTTATAGTAGAACCGCCTTGCTTGTAAGAACGACTTTTTAGATTGTAAAAAAGTGCGGATAACATTCTTTTGTAATCTAAACCTTTGTGACTATAAAATCTTTTATCTTCTATTGCGATAAAACAATTTTTTATTTTTTGCGGAATATTGTTTTCGTAAGAATTGCCTAGATACGAAGTTTCGTAAACCAAAACATCGTTTTTATCGTAAATTTCCATTTCAACGCCTTGTTTTTTGAGTAGCGAGTCGTTAAAAGACGCGTTTTTGGTAAGAGATATAAACAGCGTTAAACTCGAAACCCCTATTAAAACAAAAATCAACGCGGTAAATAAAAGCGTTTTAAAAAATTTTTTCATTTATTCTAAATCCTTAAACAAAATAAACTTGCTAATATTAAATAAAATATGTATAATAACTTATTATGAGTAAGTATTATCACGTAACGACGTACGGCTGTCAGATGAACGTACACGAATCTGAAAAATTAGCAGGAATTATGGAATCGTACGGGTACGTTTCCACAGAAGAAATAGAAAAAGCCGATATTGTTTGTTTTAACACCTGTTGTATAAGAGAAAGTGCGGAAACGCACGCTTACGGGAACATAGGGGCGTTAAAAAAGTTAAAAAAGCAAAAGCCGTCTTTAATAATTGCCGTAGGCGGATGTATGACGGAGCAAGTGGGGGCGAAAGAAAAGCTATTGAAAACTTTTCCGTTTGTCGATATAGTATTCGGCGCAAACGACCCCGAAGAGTTAGGCAGGCAGTTATCGAATAAGCTGAAAACTAATTTAATTGCCGAAAATCCTTACGTTAGAACGGGTTATCCTAACGCGTGGATAAACATCGTTTACGGGTGTAATAATTTTTGTACCTACTGTATCGTTCCTTACGTTAAGGGCAGGGAAAGAAGCAGGGATTTAAACGAAATTATTTCGGAAGTCGATTTATGTTTAAGTCAAGGGTATAAAGAAATTACGTTTTTAGGTCAAAACGTAAACTCTTATTGCCACGAAGGAAAGCCGTATTTCCCCGAACTTTTAAGAATAATAGCTCAAAAGCATTCGGGAGAAAAATTCCGTATTCGTTTTATGTCTAACCACCCGAAGGACGTAAACGAAGAACTATTAAAAGTTATGAGCGAGTATCCAGATTTAATTTGTCCATACGTTCATTTGCCTTTGCAATCCGGCAGTAGTGATATTTTGCGTAAAATGAATCGTAAATATACAAAAGAACAATATTTGGATAAAGTAAAAACGATAAGAAGCATTATTCCCGATTGCGCTATTTCGACCGATATAATCGTAGGATTTCCTACGGAAACGGAACAAGATTTTCAAGAAACGTTATCGGTTGTAGAACAGGCAAGGTTTTCGGGGGCGTTTACGTTTGTATATTCAAAGCGTAGCGGAACGATAGCCGATAAAATGGAAGGGCAAATAGATAAAGAGACCAAAAAGGATAGAATTACAAGGCTCGTTGCTTATCAAAACGATTTAACGAGAGATCAAACCAAGAGTTATAAAGGTAAAACGATAGAAATTTTGGTGGAAGATTACGATAAAAAACGTAACCTTTATATGGGAAGGGACGTTTATAACAGAATGGGATATTTTGCTTGTGAACAAGACAAAATAGGCGAATTCGTAAATATAAAAATTAACAAAGTAAACGGAATTTCGTTATTCGGAGAATTAGTTGACGGAGAATAATATGGAAAACGTGCAAAAGACTGCGATTATAGACGAAAAGAAATTTTCCCCTATGATGCGACATTACCTTGCGATGAAAGAAAAATATAAAGATTGCGTTTTATTTTATCGATTAGGCGATTTTTACGAGATGTTTTACGACGACGCGATAAAAGTATCTAATTTGTTGGATTTAACTTTAACGGGCAAGTCTTGCGGACAAGAAGAAAGAGCGCCTATGTGCGGAATACCTTTTCACAGCGCAGACCAGTACGTAGCTAAATTAGTATCGCTCGGGGAAAGAGTCGCTATTTGCGAGCAGTTATCGGATAAAGCTAACGAAAACGGCGTGGTCGACAGGGAAGTAGTAAAAATCGTTACCGCGGGAACGCTTACGGAAGATAATCAAATAGACGAAAAAACGAACAACTACGTTGCATGCCTTTATTACACGAATAAAGGTTGTGCCGTTTCTTGGGCGGATATAACGACGGGCGTATTCTATACTCAAAATTTCAAGCAAGCCACTTTACTTCAAATTTGCGACGCTTTGGTAAGAATTTCTCCGTCGGAAATTATATCTACGACGGAAGGCGTTAAGGCGTTTAACGAGCTTCCCATAATAAAACAAAGAGTGTTGCCGTCGCTTCTAAAGTACAACGATAGATTTTTTATGCAATCGAACGCCGAAAGGGAACTATTAAACCATTTTAATTCCATTTCTTTAAGCGGACTTGCGTTAGACGATAAGCCCGAGAGCGTGTGTTCTAGCGGGGCTTTGCTTGCTTATTTATACGAAACGCAAAAGCATTCTATTTCCAACGTAAATAAAATTACGATTTATAAAGACGCAGACTATTTATCGTTAAATAGTTCCACGTTAAACAATTTAGAAATTGTTAAAAACAGCAAGGGCGGAGAGAAATACGGCACGCTTTTATGGCTTATGGATAAAACGAACACCGCAATGGGTTCGAGAAAGTTAAGAGAATGGCTATTGTCGCCTTTAACCGACGTAGATAAAATAAATTTAAGATTAGATGCGGTAGAAGAGTTTTTTAACAATAACATGGCGAGAGAAAATCTTTCTTCGCTTTTAAAAAGCGTAAAAGACGTTGAAAGATTGTGCGGAAAAATTTCAAACGGCAACTTAAATCCAAAAGACTGCGTTTCGTTAAGCGTATCCTTAGACGTTTTGCCTTCCGTTAAAATGATTCTAGCCACTTTAAAAAGTCCCATGTTACAGGCTGTGGAACAAAAAATAAATTCTTTTGACGAAATCACGTCTATAATCAAAAGCGCGATAGTAGAAAACGATACGCCCGTACAAATTAAAAACGGGGGATTCGTTAAAAACGGTTTTGACGAAGAACTTGACAAATACCGTTCTATAATGACAAACGCTACTAATTTAATAGAAAAATTAGAGAACGAAGAAAAAGAAAAAACGGGTATAAAGACTTTAAAGATAAGATACAATAAAGTTTTCGGATACTACATAGAAATTTCTAATTCGTTTAAAAATTTAGTTCCTTACAATTACGTTAGAAAGCAAACTTTAGTAAACGGCGAAAGATACGTTACCGAAGAATTAAAAAACTTAGAAGACGAAATTTTAGGGAGTTCGGATAAGGCAATAGAGTTGGAAATAGCAATCTTTAACAAAATAAAAGGAGTGCTTTATCAGAATATAGATAAAATTCAAAAAACGGCGAAATCGGTGGCGGTGCTAGACGCTTTATTGAGTTTTGCTACGGTTGCAAAAAACAATAAATACTGTAAACCCGAGCCGTTACCTTACGGCGAACGTTTAGAATTAACTGCTTCAAGACATCCCGTAGTTGAAAAAATAAGCAAAAACTCTTTCGTTCCTAACGACGTTTTAATGGATAACGACGATAATAGAACCATTATTATTACAGGTCCTAACATGGCGGGGAAAAGCACTTATATGCGTCAAATAGCTTTAATAAATATTTTAATGCAAGCGGGTAGTTTCGTGCCGTGTAGGGAAGCAAGAATTCCCGTCGTAGATAAGATATTTACGAGAGTGGGCGCAGGGGATAACCTAATTTCCGACCAAAGTACGTTTATGGTCGAAATGAGCGAAGTTGCACAAATAATTATGAACGCAACCCCTAACAGTTTGCTTATTTTAGACGAAGTAGGTAGAGGAACGAGTACTTACGACGGTTTAAGTATTGCTTGGGCGGTAGTAGAGTATTTAAACAACGAATTAAAGGCAAAACTTTTGTTTTCGACGCACTATCACGAATTAAGCGAACTGGAAAACGTTTTACAAGGCGTTAAGAACTACAAAATTACGATAAAAGAACTTAACGGACAAATAGTATTTTTAAGAAAAGTTATGCGCGGTAGCGCGAATAAAAGTTTCGGAATAGAAGTCGCTTCTTTGGCTGGCATTCCGTTATCCGTTACAAAAAGGGCAAAACAAATTTTAAATAGTTTAACCAAAAACGACGTAATTACCGAAAAAGGCGTAAAACTCGTCGAAGAAAACGAAATTTTGGACGAAAAGTCGGAAAGCGTGGTAATAAAAACATTAAAAGATACGGACGTAAATAATCTTACGCCTATTCAAGCGATGAAACTTATATGCGAATTAAAGGAGATTTGTGATGAGCAAAATTAACGTTCTACCTAGTAGCGTTTTTAACAGAATTTCCGCGGGAGAAGTCGTAGAAAGACCGTGTTCGGTTGCAAAAGAACTTATCGAAAACGCAATAGACGCGGGTGCTACCGAAATAGACGTTACCGTAACCAACGGCGGAACGGAGCTTATAGAAGTTACGGACAACGGTAGCGGAATTTCTTACGATGACTTAAAAAAGGCTTTTTTACCGCACGCTACGAGTAAAATCGCCGACGTTGAAGATTTAGATAGAATTTTAACTTTGGGATTTAGGGGAGAAGCTTTGGCTAGTATAGGCGCGGTTTCCAAGTCTACGATAATTTCTAAAACCGAAGACGGAGAAGCAGGCGGAATGATTCGTTGTTACGGCGGTAGTTTATCCGACGTAGAATATTTTCCGTGTAAAAAAGGAACTAAAATTCTAGTAGAAGATTTATTTTACAACACGCCCGTAAGAGCTAAATTTTTAAAAGTTCCGAAAAGCGAAGAGGCGGAAATTTCTAACATAGTGTGTAGAATGATGCTTTCTAAACCCGAAATATCTTTTACTTACACGTTAAACGATAAAGTTATTTTTCAAACTTACGGGGACGGACTTGAATCCGCAATGATAAACGTTTACGGATACGAAGTTATAAATAATTGCTTTTATATAGAAACGCAAAAAAACGGAATTTCAATAAAGGGGTATATCGGTAAACACAATTATTTAAAATCGAACAGAACTTATCAAACGCTTCTCGTAAACGGTAGATACGTTATAAATTCAACCGTAAATTTGGCTATTACCAATGCATATTCGTCATATCTTATGAAAAGACAATATCCTTTTTACGTTTTAAATATAGATATGCCGTCCGAATTTGTGGACGTAAACGTTCATCCGAATAAAGCCGACGTAAGATTTCAAAACAATCAAGTCGTATATTCAACTATTTATTCCGTTATATCCAGCGTTTTGGACGGAACGAGTCAAGCCTTAGATATTGTTAAAATCGACTTAAACAAAGACGAAGACGAGCTAAAAAAGCAAAGATCGATTATAGAAGAAAATAAAAACGCCGTTAACGCTACTTTTACGGTAAAAGATTTAGTTAAGCCTTATAGAGAACAAAAGGGTAAAAATAATCCGTTTTCTTCCGTATTCGATAAGCCCGAACCTAAAAGGCAAGAAACGCAAGAACAGTTAGACGTTTTTGCTCAAAATAAGCTTTATATCGAAAAACTTGAAAAAGCAAAAGCCGAGCAATTAAAAATCGAAATAGAAGATCCGCTAATTTTTATAGGACAGGCATTTAATACTTTTTTAATTTATCAAAAGAAAGACAATTTGTATATCGTAGACCAGCACGCCGCTCACGAAAGGTTGTTATACGATAAAATGCTTAATTTTAGTAATGCTAACATTATTTCTCAACCGCTTTTAGTCCCTTTTACAATAAAACCTAATCCGTTGGAAGAACAAACTCTTTTTAAAATTATGCCTTACGTTAAAAACTTAGGTATAGTAATGGAGAAATCGTATAACGACACTTACGTCGTAACAATGGTCCCCGTAGAGCTAATGGATATGGATTTTAAAAAATTCGTAGACGATTTAACGCAAGAAAATTTAGAAAAATGCGATACTCCTACTATGATTTTGGAAAAGCTTATGCAAAAAGCTTGCAAGCACGCTATAAAAGCGGGGTATAAATTATCGAAAACGGAAATAGACGTTTTAACTAAAAAATTAAACGATAATTTAGGATTAAAATGTCCGCACGGCAGACCCGTGGCTGTAAAAATAACTAAAACGGAAATATACAAATGGTTCAAGAGAATCGTGTAATTGTAATTTGCGGAGCAACCGCGTCAGGTAAAAGCGACCTTGCGATTAAGCTTGCACAAGAATTAAATACCGAAATAATTTCGGCGGATTCGCTTGCGATTTATAAAAAGCTCGATATAGGTACGGCAAAGCCGAACGATGAGGAAAGAAAACTCGTAAAACACCATTTAATAGACTGCGTAGACGAAAAAAGTTCGTTTTCGGTTGGCGATTATGAAAATTTGGCGATGCCGATATTAAAAAGTCTTTTAAATCAAGGAAAAATACCTATTATTTGCGGTGGAACGGGCTTTTATATAAATTCTCTCATTTACGATTTGTCCTACGGTAACACGGGTGCGGACGAAAAAATTAGGGAAAAATATAAAGAAATAGTAGCTTTAAAGGGAAACGAATACTTATACTCTCTACTTAAATCGCGCGATTACGAGTCTTCTTTAAAAATTTCGCCTAACGACGTAAAAAGAATTATAAGAGCTTTGGAGATTTACGATATTACGGGCAAAAAAAAGTCCGAAATTTTAGACGATAAAAAGCCGAGATTTCCTTTTATTGCTTTTATGCCCGAATGGGATAGGGAAGAATTATATTCAAGAATAAATTTTAGGGTAGATTTAATGCTTGAAAAAGGGCTTATAGAAGAAGTGAAAGGGCTAATTTCAAATGGGTTGACAAAAGAAAATCAGTGTATGCAGGGTATCGGTTATAAAGAAACGTACGACGCGATAATTTCGGGCGATTATTCTTATCTTGCCGAAACGATAAAGCAAAATACTCGAAGATACGCTAAACGCCAAATAACTTTTTTTAAAAAGTTTGAAAACTTAAACTATATTCGACAAAACGATTTTGAACAGCTAAAAGATAAGGTAAATAAATGGATAAAATAATAGAACTTTGCGAAGAAAAATTGCAACCGTATTTTAAACAATTAGAAGATATAGCTTTATTTAATCAAAATAAGGTTTTACAAGCTTTTAAAGACAATAGAATAGCGTTAAGACATTTTAACGGAACGAACGGGTATGGTTACGACGACAACGGCAGAGATACTCTTGCAAAAGTTTACGCGCAGGCTTTTGATGCGGAAAAGGCATTAGTTTCGCCGAATATAGTTTCGGGGACGCACGCGCTAACGTTGGGGCTTTTCGGAATACTTCGTCCGAACGATATTTTCTTGTCAATAACGGGAAAACCTTACGACACGCTCGATGATACGATAAACGGAAGTCAAATAGGTTCTTTAAAAGATTTCGGAGTAAAATTTGAAAGTATAGAGCTTGAAAACGGAATCATAAATTATCCTAAAATTAAAGATTTTATTTGCAAAAATACCGTTAAAATGGTTTACTTGCAAAGGTCGAGAGGGTACGAGTGGAGAAACGCGTTATCAATATCGGAAATTAAAAAAGCCGTTGATTTTTTGCGTGAAATAGGTTTTAACGGTTGCATATTTGTGGACAACTGCTATGGGGAATTCGTTGAAAAACAAGAACCGACTTCTGTCGGGGCGGACGTAATAGCGGGTTCGTTAATAAAAAATCCAGGGGGTGGACTTGCCGTAACGGGGGGATATTTAGCGGGAAAGGAGAAATATATCACTTTAATAGAAAATAGGCTTACTTCTCCGTCGATAGGCGGAGAAGTAGGGTCGTACGCATACGGCTATCAATATTTCTATCAAGGATTTTTCATCGCTCCGCACGTCGTTTTGCAAGCTTTAAAGGGCAATATGCTTTTCGGGGCGGTTATGAAAGAAAAAGGCTACGAAACTTCCCCGAACGCTTATTCTATTCCTTACGATATAACTAGGTCGGTAAAACTTCCTACGGAACAAAAATTGATAGATTTTATTCAATCTATTCAATCTTTTTCCCCCGTAGACAGTTTTGTAACTCTTTATCCTTGGGATATGCCGGGGTATAATCATCAAGTAATTATGGCGGCAGGTTGCTTCGTACAAGGTTCTTCTTTGGAACTTTCGGCTGACGCTCCTATAAAAGAGCCGTTTATAGCTTACTTGCAAGGCGGTTTAACCTACGAACACTGTAAAATCGTTCTTAATGATATTTTAAATAAAATATAAAAACTATAAAAGCGCTTATAAAAAGCGTTTAAAATTAGTATCTTATTAAATTTTATTGAAAAGCGTAAAGATTACATTTTTCTATAAAGTCCGCAAACTTTACCTAAAATAGATACTTCGTCTAAAATTATATCGCTAAATTCAGGGTTTTCTGGATGTAAAATAAATTTTTCGTTCCGCTTGAAAAATCTTTTTACGGTAGCGCTATCATCGAAATACGCGACGACTATGTCCCCGTTATCGGCGGTAGACTGCTTTTTAACGATAATTTTATCACCGTCCAAAATCCCCGCGTCTTTCATAGAAAAACCGCGAACTTTTAATAAAAAAAGTTCGCTATCGGAAGAAAATTCGTCCGGGATAGGGTAATATCCTTCTAAATTTTCAACGGCGGTTATAGGAATACCTGCAGTAACCGTTCCTACAAGAGGGACGTTGCGGTAAGAAATAGTGTTTTCGCTTACGGGTAAAGTTAGCGTCCTTTTCTTTTCGCAAGATTTTTTTAATAAACCTAAATCTTGCATTTTGTCTAGATAGTATTGCGCCGTAGAAGTGGATTTAAATCCGAGTTCGGAGCAAATTTCCCTAACCGAAGGCGGAAATCCGTTTTCGGCAACGTACAGAGTTAAAAACTGCTTAATTCTTTCAATCTTTTCATTTGTATTTTTCATTAGTAAGTACCTGTATGATAATTATATAACAAAAAAATAAATTTGTCAAACATTTGTTCTAAAAAGGAGAGGTTATGGATAAAAAAGTAAAAAAATGCGATTTATACGACAGAGATTGCATAGATTGCGGAGAATGTTTATTTTGCGATTACGACCCGCTTAAATTATGCGATAATTGCGGAAAATGTATCGATTACCGCTATGAAGACGACGCGATTATTAAAATCGATAGAATAGAAATCGATAAAAAGTAAAAATTTTATAGAATTTTTTATATATAAATGCGAAAAATATTACTATGTTGACTTTGGTAATAGTTTCCGCATTTTTTTTAATCGTTTTTTTCCCGATAACAATGAAATTAGAGTTTATTTATTTTTCGGAAGATAAAGAAAATAGAAATAAGGCGTATTTTTCACTCGTGGCATATAAAATATTTAGATTTTTTTCAGGATATATAACTGCGGAAGAAAAATGCGTGGCGATACATTTAAGTAATAAAAAGGCAACGCTTATATATGCTTCGGATTTGCTAGAAACAAAAAATAAATACAAAAAATTAAAAAATTTTGAAATATATTGCGTAAAAAATTTCGTTGAAGTAGGACAAAACTTAACCGACGGTCAATTAAAACTCGTTTTATTTATAAAATCCATCATTTTTCCACTTGGAATATATTATAAAAATAAAAAGCATTTTGCTTGTTTTAAGAATGATTTAATTTTAAATGAGCAAACTGATGGTGTAAACGTATTTGCCGTGGTAAAAGTAGCGTTTAACGTTTTTACTTTATTAGTGGCTTTAATTAAAAAAATTTTGGAGAAAATATATGCAAAAAAACAATCAAATAGACGAAGTTACTCAAAAAGCAATTAAAAGTCTTAATGAAATAGCTACCGAAAATAACGTAATAGGTAAGCCTATAATTGCAGGAGATTTAACCGTTATACCTTTAACTAAGGTATCGCTAGCGTTTATGTCCGGCGGTGGAGAATACGGTAGCGTTAAAGTCGTTAAAGCTAATAAAAAGTTTCCTTGTACGTTGGGGAGCGGAGCAGTAGTATCTTTAAAACCTTCGGGTTTTTTGATTATAAACAAAAATCAAACTAAAATAGTAAAGGCAGATTCGGACATTTATGACAGATTACTCAACAAAGCGGAAGAAGTATTTTCTGCAAATAATTAGCATTATATCGTTAATTTTAATACTTTTTACGATAAGTGTAAAATTTAAAAACGAAAAAGTAAACGCATTTACTAAGTCAAAAGCGGAAGTCGTGTTAGAAGTTGATAGCGGTAGAGTTTTATTTACCAATAACGAAAATCAAAGGCTTCCTATGGCAAGCACTACAAAAATAATTACCGCAATTACGGCGATAGAAAACGCCGATATTAGTCAGGACGTAAGAATTACTTCTAAAACTTGTAACGTAGAAGGTTCGAGCGTGTATTTAAAAGACGGCGATATTTTTACGTTAAAAGACTTACTTTACGGTTTAATGTTGCGTTCGGGAAACGACTGTGCCGAAAGTATAGCGTTATTCGTAGGTAACACTCGTGAAAATTTTATAAAAATGATGAATTCGACTTGTAAAAAAATAGGTTGTGAAAACACGAATTTAACAAATCCGCACGGGTTGCCCGACGATAATCACTACACTACGGCGATGGATTTAGCAAAAATATCCGCTTACGCCATGAAAAACGTTACTTTTTGCGAAATAGTTTCCACAAAACGCGTAACGGTAACGGAAAAAAGTCAAAACAAAAAAAGAGTATTCGTAAATAAAAATAAAATGCTGGCGAGATTCGACGGTGCTAACGGAATAAAAACCGGATATACTAAAAAGGCGGGTAGATGTCTTGTTTCTTCCGCTAAAAGAAACGGAATGCAACTAGTTTGCGTAGTTATAAACAGTCCGCAAATGTTCGAAAGGAGCGAAGAACTTTTAAACGGCGCTTTTTGCGAATATAGTTACGTTCCGATTATAAACTCACAAGAAATGGAACAATTTTGTTCTTTACAAGGGTTTGCTTTGGCAACCGTAAATAATTCGATATTTTATCCTTTGAAAAAGGGTGAAACCATAAAATGCGAATACGAAATATATAATTTTAAAAGACTTCCGTTAAAAAAAGGCGAGATAATAGGTAAAATTAGCGTTTTTAATAAAAATAGCTTGCTTTTTTCCGAAAATATTATTACTATAAATAGAGTAGAAAATAAAAAAATATTCGGAATTATAAAAAGTAGATTAAGCGAGTATTTAACGGAGAAATATGAGAATAAACAAATATCTTGCGCTTTGCGGGGTTGCCAGCCGTAGAGCCTGCGACGAAATTATCAAAGAAGGAAGAGTTAAAGTCAACGGAAAAGTAGCCGAAACGGGTTACGATGTAGACGAGTTTAACGATTCGGTCGTTTTTGACGGTAAAAAACTTTCGCTTAAACAAAAATTCGAATATTATATTATGAATAAGCCGAAAGGCTACATAACTTCCGTAAAAGACGATAAGGGTAGAAAAACCGTAATGGATTTACTTCCTAAAAACGTTGGAAGAATTTATCCTGTAGGAAGACTCGATTACGATACGGAAGGTTTACTTATTTTTACTAACGACGGAGATTTAACGAATAGATTAACTCATCCCAGAAACGAAGTAACCAAAACTTATCTTGTAAAAACGGAAACCCCTATTACCGAAGAAAAAGTAAACGTAATTAGAAAAGGCGTTATAATAGACGGCGTAAAAACAAAAAAATGTAACGTAAGAATTATTGAAACGAATAAATCTTTTACGAAACTACACGTTACCATAAGCGAAGGAAGAAATAGGCAAGTAAGAAAAATGTTCGAAGCGGTGAACTGCAACGTCGATTTTTTAAAAAGAATAAAAATAGGCGAGCTTACTTTGCAAGGGTTGAATAGAGGAGAAGTAAGAAAACTATCCCCGCAAGAAATTGATTATTTAAAGAATTTATAAAGAATTTTAAAGATTTTTATATTTATAAAACAAGCGTGTAGTTTTTCTACACGCTTTATTTTTTATACAATTAAGCTTCGTCGTCCGAATCTTTATTTTCGATAAAATAAACTTCATCCGTTTGGTCAATCGGCGTTTTTTTCTTTTTCTTAAAAATATTTATTTTCTCAAAAAAAGCTTTGGTTTTTAATTTTCTTTCGGCTTTTTTTATAGCCTTTAATTCGGCTTTCTTCTCTTTTTTAGTTTGCGATTTTGCTTGTTTTATTTTTTGGGCTTTAAGCATAAGTTTTCTCTGCGTAACGGTAGGTTCAGCCATTTCAAAATCTTTACCGACAACTTTTAACACTTTGTTTACAGGCGTTAAAATTACGTTTACGTCGGCTTTTATGCCTTCTAAAATATAATTTGTTCTTATGCAAACAACTTTTATTAAAATTTCAAAAATAATTTGCAAAATAAACGCGACAATCATTAAAGCTGTTAATATAATAGAAAACGGCGTAGTTGCGGAGTAAAGCGAAGTTACCGCCGAAATACACATAACTATACTGTATAATCTTACCGCTCTTTTAATATTTTTTAATATTTTTCCCGAAATTTTATAAAATTTATTTTTTATTACTCCTTCTTTAAAATCCATTACGATTATAAAAAACGTCAAATAAAACAAGGTAAAACCGGTTAAAATAGCGTATAAAATTACGTACCACAGTTTAAAATCGTATTTACAACTTTTTACAATTTCGTATATGGTATGCGTTAAATATATAATTTGCGTTAAAATTATTCTCACGGCGTCGTATCTGCGTAATTCTTTTACTGTTTCTTTTAACGCAATTTGCGTACATTCGAACATAGCTTTCTCCTTTTTTATTTTAGAATATATTATTTTTTTAAAAAAGTCAAATCTCTGTTAAAAACAAGTATTTTGTTATAAAAAATGATTGCGTTTGCTAGTTGACTTATAATATTATTTAATATATAATAATAAAAGTTAAAAAACGCATTTTTGCGGAGGTAAAAAAATGAAAAAGAAATTTTTATTGATTTTTTTATTATTAACCTTAACATTTATTGCTTCGTTTGCATTTACGGGGTGTAACGGTTGTGGTTTGAAATCATATAGGATAACCATAACGTGTTCTCCGGAAGAAGGCGGTAGCGTTACGGGACAAGGAATGTACAAAAAGGGAAGCGCTTATATTTTAAAAGCGACCCCGAATACTAATTACGTTTTCGATGGTTGGTATATGGGCGAAAGTAAATTGTCCGGAGACTTACAGTTTAGCGGAACGATGGGCGCGTTTAATATGCAATTAACCGCCAAATTTAACTATAACGAAACAAACAGAACGCTTACGATTCACTTTAAAGACGATTTAGGGACAAAAATTGCCGAAGACAAAATAATTACTAAAAAGAAAGGCGAAAGTTATAACGTTGCAATAGAAAATAAAGTTGGTTATACCGTAGATAAAACTTCTTTAAGCGGAGTGCTTAACGACAATACTACGGTTACTGTTACTTATACAAGAAAATCTTATAAATTGGTGATAAATTGTAAAGATGAAAACAAAGACGATTTAGGAAACGTCGAAAATAATTTTAGATACGGCGATAGATATTCGTTTGATTTAAACGGAAAAATAGACTATTACAAACCGCAAATATCCAACATAGAAGGCATAATCGATATAAACAATTCGCTTCTTGCGGGACAATTAAATAATTCTGTTTTAAAAATAGACGCAACGTTTATTCCTAAAACTTATAAAATTAATTTTAAATTAATCGATGAAAACGGCGAAATTATTTCCGGTCAAACACAACCTTCGGAATATAAAAAATATTTAGAAAGTTATCGTTTTGTTCCCAAGGATATAGATGGTTGGGTAAAAGGGGTAGAATTCGTTGAAGGAACTTTAACTCTTAACGACGCTTTATTAGGTGAGCAACTAACTAACAAACAAAATGAATTAACGATTACTTTCGTATACGTTTCCTTAACTAAACCTAGAACTATTCCCGTTAAATACGTTAACGCAATAGGCAAAAAAATAAAAGAAGATACTTCCGTTACGGAAGAAATTGGAAACAACGGAGAAGTCGACGTAATAGAAATAGAAGATTATTTTATCGACGTTGCAAAAATGACGGAAATTTACGGAGAAAAATTTAATTCTTCCGAAAATAAGCTTTCGTTTACCATGGTATCAGATAAAGATTTTTGTATTACTTTATACTATAAAAGTAAAACGGTTACTCTCACTATTAATTATTTAAAAGAAGACGGTAGCGTAATAGCTAATCAATATACTCAAACTATAGACTATAATTCGTCTTATAACGTAACTAGTCCTACGGTTAAAGGATATTCTCCCGATAAACCCGTAGTTAGCGGAACGGTACAAAAAACCGACGTTTCTATAACGGTTACGTATACTGCCAAAAAATTTAAGGTAACGGTAAATTACTACTATAAGGGAACTACTACCGTGGCTTCTCCGCAAAAAGTATTTAATTCCGTAGCGTTTGGCTCTACGTTTACGCTTGCTTCTCCCGAAATAGAAGGTTATAAACCCGATATTGCGGTAGTAAATTTTGTTTTAAACGAAGAAAACGATAAAACGATAAACGTTTATTACGAAGCGCAAAGTTATAGACTTACAGTAAAATACGTTTCTGACGTAGAAGGATTTACTTGTCCCGCAACCGTAACGAAAATTTTAAAATACAACGAGTCGTACGAAGTCGTTTCTCCCCAATATTATGGTTTATCGGCAAGTCCGAAAGTTGTATCGGGAAAGAAAAAAGCATATGACGAAGAAATTACGGTAACTTACAGTATTGGTCAATTTACGGTCTGGTTTAATTATTTTTACGAAAACAAAAAAGTCGGAACTAATTATTTTGGACTAAGCTTTAACAATAAATCCCATTCGATAGGCGTATCAAGCGTAATAATTAACGACGGGTTAGGTTATAAAATAAATTATACTTCGTTTGAAGCGATGATAATTTATCAGAATAATCAAACAAGTATAAAAGTTTACGGAATTAAAAAAGACTCTTCTAAAATAGATTTAACTAATACTATTAACGATAAAGCGTTCGACTCGGGATTTGTAGAATGCAATATAACGGCGGAAAAGATAATGTCTACCGTTACGCTAAATTATATTTGCGAAGGAAATCGCGATAACGTTTTAGTAACCACAAGATTTACAAAACAATACGGTGAAGTTATAACTATTGACAAAACGTATGCGGTTGGTTATGTTTACGTTGGCGATAAAACGAAATATAAATTTACCGATAAAGACGAAACTTTATATTTGGATTGCATTAGTGTGGAAAAAACCGTTAAAGTTTTGTATTTTGACGATGCAGGCAACGAAATTTCTCCTTCGGTAAAAAATACTTATAAATACAACGAACAATTTAACATTGTATCGCCTACGTTTGATTGTTACGTTCCCGATGAAACGGTTATTAAAGGTACGGTTCAATTATCGAACTTAACGTTTATCGTAACTTATACCGTTCAGTGGGACGTAGACGATAACAACGCTTTAATAATTGATAGCGTAGACGATTTAGTTGAATTATCTAATCATCCGATATTGTGGAATAGGGATATTACTATTACTAAAGATTTAGATTTAAGTTCTACCGCGTTAACTCCCATAGGAAATAACGAAACCGTATTTTCGGGTAACGTAATAGGTAATAAATCTATAATCAAAAATTTAAGCATAACAAATGAAAACGTAATCAAAAAGACCAGCGTGGTAAACGGAGAAAACATTGTTTACGGATATGCGGGGTTGTTTGGATGTTTATCGGGTAGTGTTTCCGATTTAACTATTGAAAACGCAATAATAAACGTTGACTTGGGTATAACCACTAAAACTACGCTTTACGGCGGAATTTTATGCGGTTTATATTCTAACGACGGAACTGTCGGCGCAATTAGCAACGTAAATGTAAGCGGAACTATTACCGTTAACGCGTATAATTGCGTCGTAGGCGGAATAATTGGCTTTAACTCCGATATAGATAGTGAAATAAGTAACTGTACCGCTACCGTAACGATAAATAACGGTAATTGCAATTACGCACAAGTAGGCGGAATAAGCGGATATGAAGTAATGAGTAATATTCACGATTGTACCGTAACTTTAACGACTACTTTCGTTGAAGGCGCTAACGTGTTCGTCGGTGGAATTGCAGGAGAAAGCGTAAACGGCGTTATACATACCAACAAATGTAACGTATCAAACGTTTGCGGAAAACAAAATAACACGATAATATATTAAGATAAATCTTTAAGGTGTAATAATGAGCGAAAATTGTACGCACGATTGTAGTTCTTGCGGAGAAGAGTGTTCTTCGAGAATAACTACTGAAAAATTAAACGAACTTTCCAAAGTTAAAAAAGTTTATGCGGTAGTAAGCGGGAAAGGCGGAGTAGGAAAGTCTTTGATAACGGGGCTTTTATCCGTCCTTGCCCAAAGAAACGGCTTAAAAACCGCTATTTTAGACGCAGATTTAACGGGACCGTCGATTCCCAAAATGTTCGGTTTAAAAGAAAAAGCTATCGGAACGGAAATGGGAATACTTCCCGTAAAAACCAAAACGGGGATAGACGTAATGAGTATAAATTTACTTCTAGAAAACGATACCGACCCCGTAGTTTGGAGAGGTCCCGTTTTAGCAGGAACCGTTAAACAATTTTATACCGACGTAATTTGGCAAGACGAAGACGTTATGTTTATAGATATGCCCCCGGGGACGGGAGATATAAATTTAACCGTTTTTCAATCAATAAAACTAGACGGAATAATTATAGTTACTTCTCCCCAGCAATTAGTATCCATGATAGTTGAAAAAGCCGTAAAAATGGCAAATATTATGGGTGTAAAGATACTTGGGATTGTAGAAAATATGTCTTATTTCGTTTGTCCTAATTGCGGAGAAAAACACTATATTTACGGTGAAAGCCATATAAAAGAAATAGCCAAAGAACACGGAATAAATTTGGTTGCGCAAGTTCCGTTCGATAAAGATTTTGCTTCTTTATGCGACAAAGGCTTAATTGAACTTACAAAAAGCAACTATTTAGACGAATTTATAAAGGAAATTTTATAATTTTATGAACGAAAGAGTAAAAATTGCCGTCGATTCTTTTAGAAACGGTTATAACTGCGCTCAATCCGTATTAGTAGCTTTTTCCGATTTAACGGGTTTTAAAAGCGAAGATTTATTAGCTATGGGTTCTGCATTAGGCGGTGGTTTTTGTCGTACCAGAAATTTATGCGGAGCGGTAAACGCCGTAGGAATTTTGTACGGACTTATTACAAAAACGGACGATAAAGCCAAAGCGTACGGCGATATGCAAACCATGATTGCAAAATTTTTAATGAAATACGGGTCGCTAAACTGCGGAGATTTGTTAAAAGGCGTTCCCGTAACGAAAGGGTGTGTTCCGCAAGAAAGAACCGAGAAGTATTATGCCGAAAGACCTTGCGAAAGAATAATAGAAGATTGTGTTAAAATTTTGCAGGAGTATTTTAAATGCTGATTTCGCAATTGACTTCCATAGAAGGGTTTTTAAGCGTTTTATCGAGCATAATAGCTATTTCTATCGTAATGACGGTTCACGAGTTCGCTCACGCGTTCGTCGCGGTAAAATGCGGGGACGATACGCCTAAAAGATACGGAAGGCTATCTTTAAATCCTATTTGCCATTTTGATTTAACGGGATTCGTAATGCTAATTTTAATAGGCTTCGGATGGGCTAAACCCGTTCCGTTTAATCCGAATAATTTTAAAAATAGAAAAAGAGATACGGCTTTTGTTTCTATTGCGGGGGTAGTTTCTAATTTGATAGGGGCGTTTATTTGTTATCCGCTTTTATTACTAAGCTTAAAATTGCCCGATATTCTGCTTTTCGACGAAATTATTTTTTATACGCTACTTTACTGCTTTAATATAAACTTATGTTTGTTCGTATTTAACTTAATACCTTGTTTTCCGTTAGACGGTTTTGTTTTTATTTCAACTTTAATAGATAAGAAGAGTAAAATTCTTGACTTTTTGTACGAAAAAGGGTATAAAATTTTATTGATAATACTTTTGTTTAGTTTTATCGCAAGAAATTTAGCGGATATAAATTCTAATTTTGCATATTTAGATATTTTTGGTAAATTTATGAATTTTTTTGTAAATTTATTAGCAAAACCGATAATAAAATTTTGGTCATTACTGATTAAATAAAGGAGAAAAAATTGATAGAAGAAAATTCCTTACAAAACGTCGATAACAGCGAGCAAAATATTTCGGACGAAGAGCTTTTTAACTACGTCGACGAATGTAGAATTTCGTTAGACGTAAACGATAAAACGATAGACGAACCGTTAGAAGTTTTGCTTATTTTAATAAAAGAAGCAAAAATCGCGGTAGAAGATATATTTATTTCAAAAGTTACAGAACAATTTTTAGCTTACGTTGAAAGGTTAAAAGATAAAAATATAGAAGAATTGAGCAGTTATTTGGTAATTGCGTCTAAAATTCTTGAAATTAAAGCGAGAGCTTTACTTCCTATCGTTGACGAAGAAACCGATTCTTATGATTATTCGGAAGACGAAGACGCAGTTGATTTAATAAATAGAATCAACGAATACGAAATGTTTAAACAAGCGGGCGAAAAGCTTAAAGCTCAAGAAATGCTCGATAGGTTTTATAAAGAACCCGACGAATCTACTACGGAAGTAAAAGTGGTGTTTAACGATTTTAATATCGATAAACTAGTACAAGCTTTCAGCGAAGTAATGCTTAGGTATAATTTAGGACAAACAAAGCGTAAAGACGTAAAAGAAATCCCCAGCGAAGAATACAGTGAAGATAAAAAAATTAGATTTGTAAGCGATTATCTTAAAGAAAAACAATCTTGTTCGTTTTTTGAATTGTTTAACGAAGATTCTCCGCTTGCTGAAATAATAACTACCTTTAAGGTTATGTTAGAATTGATTAAATTACAATGTATAGGCGTTGAACAAAATAACGTTTACGATGATATAACGCTTACTTTTAAAAGAGAATGGAGTGAAGAAGATGGAAGAATTGAAGACAACGGTTGAAGCGATTATTTTCGTTTCCGGTAACCCTATTTCAGCCAAAGATATTTCGGATAAACTCGGTTGCACCGAAAAAGAAGTTTTAAGAATTGCGGAACAGTTAAAAAAAGAAAAATATTCCGAAAACGACGGAATAAATCTATTGATTTACAATAAAAAATTACAATTTTGTTCTAATCCTAAACTTGCCGACAAAGTTTCGGAAGTTTTAAATCCCATTAGAGAAAGAGAACTTTCTAAAAGCATGTTGGAAGTTGCTGCAATAGTAGCGTACAAGCAACCTGTTACGAGAGCGGAATTAGAATACATAAGGGGCGCTAACAGCGAATATGCCGTTCAAACGCTTTTAAGGCTCGGAATTATAGAAATAACGGGTAAAAGAGACGTTATAGGTCATCCTGCTGAATTTGGCACTACTGACGAGTTTTTAAAGAAATTCCAAATAAATTCTTTAAGCGAACTTCCCGATTTTGAAGAAATGATGAAGAAAATCAACGAAATGGAAGAAGAAAAAGATAACTATCTTTATAAAAAAGACGTGTATACGCCAGATGACGAATCCCTTGCATTGGACGAATCGGCTATTACTTCCGAAATACTTAAAGAAGACGGCGATATGGTCGTTTAAAATAATAATTTGCAAAAATGTAGCTCGACGAAAAGTCGAGCTATTTTTTATTTGTTCATATTTAAAAAAACCGTGATATTTTCATCGCTTATTCTATTTTAAACGTCTATCGACTCAGCCAATGAAAAATGAATATATTTTTAATAAGTATAATAAATATACTATTTTTTAATGTATTCGATAAAATCATCGAATTTAGTCGCGTTTTTACGTTTAATAATTATTTCTGCCAAAACAACTTCGTCAAAGTATTTTTCAGTTGATTTTTCACAATATTTTTTTCGCTTTAAATATTCGTCGATTTTATCATACGGTAGATTAAATTTAAGTTTTAAATAATCTTCGTATAAAATTTCTCTAATTTTAATTTTTAAATCGTCAAGACCGGTTCCTGTTTTTGCCGAAATAACTACAGTGTTTATGGGCGGATAAAAAGTTGATTCGTCGCATTTATTAAATACGGTTAATATTTTAGCTTTACAACCTATTTCTTCCAAAACTTTTACCGTAGTGTTTATTTGTTCGTTAAAATCTTGAGTTAAATCACATACGTTTAAAAGTAAATCTGCCTCTAATGCTACGGAAAGGGTCGATTTAAAAGCTTCGATGAGCGTTGTGGGTATATTTTTAATAAAACCTACCGTATCGAAAATAATTACGTTAAAATCGCCCAAATCCAAGTTTACGCCTTTTATATCCAACGTGGCGAAAAGTTTATTTTCGCCGTGTAAATCGCAGTCGGTAAGTTTATTTAAAAGGGTAGTTTTGCCTGAATTAGTATATCCGACTAACGCAACGCTTTTAACCCCGTCTTTTTTTCTTCTGTTTATTTGTAAATCTCTCGTTTTAGAAAGTTTTTCAAGAGCTTTTTCTAAATATAAAATTCTAGTTTTTATATGTCTTCTATCGGTTTCTAACTTACTTTCTCCCGGTCCGCGAGTTCCTATTCCACCGCCAAGCCTTGATAAAGACGCGCCTTTACCTTTTAGTCTAGGGTAAAGTCTTTTTAACTGAGCAAGTTCAACTTGTAATTTTCCTTCTCCCGTAACTGCGTTTAAGGCAAATATATCTAAAATAAGGGTAGTCCTGTCAATTACTTTAACGCCTAATATTTCAGATATATTTATTGTTTGCGAAGGAGTTAAATCTCCGTCGAATATTGCGCAGTCAATTTCGTTATTTTTTATAAACTCCAAAATCTCGTAAAGCTTTCCGATTCCGAAATACGTCGCAGGATTAATCTCTTTTATATTTTGAATAAAAACTTCTAAAACAATAGATTTTGCCGTTTTTGCAAGAGAAATTATTTCTTCGTCAAAGCAAGTAGTTAAAACAATCGCTCTTTCATAATTTCTAATATTTTCTAAGGAATTATCTATATTTTTTAAATCTTTTATGTTTTCAGTTTTCATTGTTTTCTTCGTTTTCTTCTCTTAACTTTACGTGTTTTATTGCTTGGCGTCTACTATCTTCGCTTATTGACGCGTAGTGCTTTCTAGTAGTATTTACGTCTTTATGTCCCAAAAAATCAGCTACCATATAAATATCTCCCGTTTCATTATAAAGGGACGTACCAAACGTACTTCTTAATTTATGCGGAGTAATATGTTTTAACGGGGTAACGATTTTAGCGTATTTTTTAACTAAAAATTCGACTGTTCTGACATTAATTCGTTTATTTTGAATCGATAAGAACAAAGCGTCTTCTTCAGCGGGTAAATTTTTGATTTCGGCGCGTTTTACATACCACTTATATAAATCTTTTGCCGTTTCTTTTGAAAAATAAAGTATTGTTCTGCTTCCGCCTTTGCGTGTTATGACAAAGCTGTTATTATCGAAATTTATGTCGTCGCAGTTTATTCCGACAAGCTCGCTAATACGAATTCCCGTTCCTAAAAAAAGCGATAGAATAGCTAAATCACGCGTTTTAGTCGCATTATGATAAGATTTTTGCCTTTTTGACAATCCCTCGCCTGATTCCGCAGTATCTAATAGAGTAGCCGTTTCGTTAGATTCTAACTTAATAATTTCCGCGTCTTTAATTTTTGGAGTTTTAATTTTAGCTGGGGTATTTGCAATAATCATTTCTCTATTAAAAAAATATTTATAAAAACTACGTAAAGTACAAAGTTTTCGCGCTTTTGCCTTTAAAGAACACCTATGTATTTCTCCTTCGAACTCATATTCCGTTAAATAACTTAAAAAACACTCGAAATCGGTTACTGTAATGTCTTCTAAGTCTTTTATCATCATATCTTTTATTTTTTTGTTTACAAATACTCTTTTTTCTACGTAATCAAAGAAAATTCTTAAATCGTACGCATAATTTAGCCTTGACAGAGGAGAAGTGGTATTTTCTATTCCGATAAAGTAACTTTTACAAAAATGGGGTAATTCGAGCAATAATTCGTTTAATTTTTTTAAATTTTTACTATTTCTCTCAACAAAATAACTGTCAGCCATTGTAAAACTCCTTGAAAAATAAAATTAAATTAATAAAAATAAATTATAAAATGTTATTTGTAAAATAAAAAAACGCTTTTATTGTGTAGGGCAGAAATTTTTATTAGCTTTTTTTATAAAACACCTACACGCTAAACATTTCGTAAAAGACAGCTTTTACGAAATGATAGTATTATTTTATACCATAAATTTAATTTTGTCAACGCATTTATTTATATTTTTTATATTTCTTTATAATAAATTTTTTTATTTTAAATTCGTGTGTTATATTTTATAGTTATTTTTTATATTAAAAAAAATTATAATTTTTTAATTAATTTACTATAATTTAAATAAGAAATTTTAAATAGCGTTGACAATTTTTACAAAAATTGTTATAATTTCTTTATTAAATTCGTAAAAAGTTAAATTTTGGGGGATTTTTACTAAAAAAATGGATACAAATTTTGTCAGTAGTGATATGATACGGGGTCATATCGACACGATTATTTTATTATCCTTATCGGACGAAGATAAACATTCAAACGAAATACGCGAAGAAATAGAAAAAAAAGCAGGCGGAAAATATCAAGTAAAACAAGGCACGTTTTACAGCGCTTTGCAAAGGCTTACCAAACAAGGTTTTGTAACGGAATATCGTTCTAGCGCGAAAGACAGCATAAGAAGAAAATATTTTCACTTAACCGAAAAAGGTAAAAATTTCGTTGAAGATAACGTATCGCAGTGGAACTATTCTAAAAGCGTTATTAACAATATGATTTTTAACGAAGATAAAGACGAACAAATTCAAACGAAACCGATAGTTGTAAACGAAATCGAAACCGAATTCGAAAGATTATTACAAGAAAACGTTCCCGATTACGAAATAAACCAACAACCCGACGATTTAAACGAATATTTTGAAAGTTTAAACGAAAATTTAAAATCGGTTACTCCCCCACCCGTTTATAACTACGAAGAAAATCTCGTATCCGACTATGAAGAAAACGTCGATGATAATTTAGACGCTCAAAACGAAGAAAACGACGGCGAATTTGCAAATATTACAACCGAAACGGAAGAAGTTGGCGACAAATCTTCTGAAAACGCCGAAATAACCGAAATTAAAGGCTTTAACGATAATCACGATCAAAAGCTCGCAGAAAACGAAAACGCTTTAAACGGCGAAATTTCGTCCGAAAACGATAACGAGGCATTAAGTGCGGAAAACGAGCCTGAAAAGTATTACGCCTATGATAATTACGACAGTACTAATTATGTCTATCGTAACAACGATGAAACGGTAGAAAAAGAAAACTTCATTAAAGAAGAAAGTCTTAATGGAGATGAAAATAGCGATATAAACGCAGAAAATTCGTTACAAGGCGATAAAAACGAAATTGTTTCAAACGAAAACAATGAAAATTCAAGTGAAAATAGCTATTATGACGAAAACTACAACCCCTTAAAAAATACCCCGCTGGCAGGCGATAATTCTTTCGATAGCGATGTAAATGTAGACGATACGGTCGAACAGGTTATCGAAGTAAAAGACGAAGAATTAAACGACAAGTTATTAGATAACGAATTTAACGACGATAAAAAAGTATCTATCGACGAAAAAACCGATAAAATCGATTCCAGCAGGGACGTATTTAACTTAGAGTTGGAAGTAAGACAACGTTCGGACAATCCTATAATAGACGAAAATCAAGAAACGGAAGTAAAGGAAAAAACCGAAAAAGAAGAAATGCCGGACAATACTTACGTAAATTCTGACGAAATATTATTCGGTAAAAACGAGGAAAAAGAAGTCTACGACAGCTTATTAGAGAAATTATTTCCTAAAAAAACGACAGTTTTCAGCGAAGTAACACCAACCGAAAGAACGTTTGAAACGAAAAAAGATATTAGCGAAGAAAATTCGTACGCAAACGTTGAAAACGAATTCGATAAGCTTATAAAGGAACAGCCTTTAAAAGAAAATGAGAATTTAATCGATAAAGAAAAAAAAGAAACAGTTTTTTCACCGTTAAAAAACTCTTCTAAAAACGTAGATAAATTTACTTATAGTTATCCGACCGCTAAAAACGAAAAATTCGATTATACCGATATAATAAAACTTGCAAGAGCCGAAGGCTTTAAAGTTAGAGCCAGCAATGCCGTAACTCACATCGATAAAGACCAAAAAATATTTATAAATAAGCTGAATTTTCACACGTCGTTGTTATTTTTCGCTTCTTTTATATTACAATTATTCGTTTTATTCTTGACTATTAAATTTAATCAAGGATTTAACGCTTGGTTTTATGTAACTTCTTTATTGCTTTGCGCTTGCGTGCCGATTATTTTTTTGGTTTTATATTTAAAAAATAAAAATAAAACGGTATCGAATATAAATAAATTTAGAGATTCTATTGAAATAGTATTTATAATAGCTTTAAATTTAATTTTACTAATTTGCGCGATAGCAATTATTTCAGACATAAACTTTTCTTCCGGAAAAGATTTATTAAGATATCTAATAATTCCGATAGTTTACGTATTAAATATTCCGTTATTCTTTATTTTTAAATACGTTTTATTGGAAAAAAACGGTTATATTAAGTAAAAAATATTGGTCAGAACATAAATTTAGCCCTAAAACGTTAGAAATCTGTGATTTTGATAAAATAAAAAATAGCAATAAATTTTTTGCTAGAAAATTTTCATTAGAACACATAGATTTAGTCAATAAAATTTTAGAAAGTTAATTAAAAAGTAAAACCTTCCAAAAAATTTGATAATTTTTTGGAAGGTTGTTTTTTTCGTTTTACGATAGACATAATTCTATTTTTTAAGTTAAAGGGCAATTTAAGCTAATATTAGCTTAAATTGCCCTTATCGTTTTTTTAATTAAATTAAAGAACTAATTGCGCTAATTACGCCTTCGGACGCGTCTCCCGAATAACACCGACACATAATTCCTGCGCCTTTCTGATTTGCGTAATTGTATTTGGCTTTGTTTAAAAAAGAATTATAAAACAAAATAAGAATAATTCCAATAAAATTTCACCTAAAATATCCGCAAACCAATGCGCCAGAGGCAGTAACCTACCGATTATAGTAACAATTATCGTTAATACGTTAATTAATAAAATAACTATTCGTAAAATATTTATTTTATGATATCTTTTTAATGTTAAATAAGAACTGCCTGAAACTACGATAATCATCATAATATGTTAGGTCTATAAATTATTATTTTTTTAAATAAAAAATGTAACATTAAGGCTATTATATATAAAACGACCAAGAGTAAAATGCAATTATCTACTTTAATTATACTTTTTCGTTTAATTAGCTGAATTAAATCTAAAATTGCATAAACGCATACGGTAAATACAGCAATTCTTATTTTTACTAAAATAGATAAAGTAAACTTTAAATTGAAATTATTTATAATTAAACCGCAAAAACCTATAATTATTCTTGATATAAATTGTGGATAACGCGTAATTTTTGTATTTTTTCATTAAATTTCATAATTTTCTCTTCTAATTTTTTTATAAAATTTGTCCACGCTTTTTATTTGCGTGGACAAATTATGAACTAAGTTGATTAAAATTATATTAACACTATAATTTCGTTTATAAAACTGTTTCATACATTTATATTCTTTCTAAAAAAACCAAAGTTTCCACGTTGACCATCGTAGGTTCTGCTCTGCCGATGGCGTAAGCGAGTGAAACTTCGCACTTTTCTGCAAGGTTCGCCGCGACGATTGCGTTCGCTATGTATCTCGCCATGTATGCGCCCGAACGGTCCACTTTTGAAGGGTCTTTTCCGCTTAAGGCTCCGCCGCCGTGTTTAGCAAGTCCGCCGTAGGTGTCAACCATCAGTTTGCGCCCGGTGAGTCCTGTGTCGGCTTTGAAACCGCCAAGCACGAACCTACCGCTCGGGTTGATGATTACTTCGGTTTGTTCGGTGATGAAATCTTCCAGAACGGGGTCAATTACCAGCTTCTTGACTTCTTTTCGAACGGTCGCGTCGTCTACGTCTTCGCCGTGTTGGATGGAAACCAGAACCGATGCCACGTGGCTGTATTTTCCGTCTGCGGTGTAGGCGACTGTTACTTGCGATTTGCCGTCGGGTCCGAGCTTGATGGGCGCGGTCTTCATTGCTTTCATCATCTGTTCGGTCAAACGATGAGCGAGGCTCGTTGCGAGTGGTAAGCAGTCGAAGGTCTCGCTGGTTGAGTAGCCGTACATAATTCCTTGGTCACCTGCACCTTGCGCTTTGCTTTGGTCTTCGTTGACCGCCTGATTGATGTCAGGGCTTTGTTCCACGATATCGTCCACGAAACTTTCCGGGGGTTCGTACCCTGCCTCTTTGATTGCGTTCTCCGCTATCTGCTGGTAGTCCACTTTTGCCTTGGTGGTGATTTCACCTGCCACCATCATCACTTCGTGCGACAGCATTACTTCGCAGGCGACCCTACTTTCGGGGTCTTGTTTCAAGCATTCATCAAGAATGCGGTCAGCGATGTAATCGCTTAACTTGTCGGGGTGTCCGAGCGTTACGCTCTCTGCGGTTTGGTACTTCATTTTTTTGTCTCCTTTTATATCAATTTTTATTTTTGAGTTCGCTTTGGTACTGTTCCTGCGCGCGTTCCATTATCTGTAAATGCCCGCGCAGGTCATTAAGTCGTCGGTCGATAAATTCGAGAACGTCTGCGGTTAATCTTCCCGTAGGGTCGTTCTGTCTTTCATCGTGGAGTTTTTTAAGGTTTCGGAACCGTTTCTCGCTTATATAATCGTACCCGTAGGCGTTGTGAATTTCGCCGAAGGTTCCGTACTCCTTGAGTGCTTTATCGAGCGGTGCATATTTTCTCCCGGTGAGTTCAGCGATTGCCTTTTCTACCGTTTCGCGGAAACGTTCGACGTTCCCTATCTCCGTTTTCGTTGTCAGGATTTCGCGCTGAATGCGCTTGATGTTTTCTTCTGGTGATGCGTTCATTTCTTATCTCCTATGGGTTCGGCCGTCACGTTTGTGGCGGTGTAGTGAAGGTATTTCTTCACGAATTGCTTTGTTTTGACTATTGCGGCTCTTGCGTTCTTCGCAAGTAGGATATGATGCGCTGTCCATTTTTGGCCTCGGTGGTTTGCCGTGTATGTAGTCTTGTAGACTTGCTCTGCCATTACCTTGTACCTCCGACCGCTATCCCGAGCGGGTGCGGGTTCTTCGCTATGTAGCTTTCGGCTTTTTTCTTCGTCTCAAAGTTTATTGAGCGGTAAACGATGAACGCTGGCATCGTTGCGCCTGTTGCGCTAATCTGAACTCCGCCGTCGTGTCTCATTCCGTACTCTGCTACAAATTCGCCATGGGCGTTTTCTCTAATTCTCCAAGCCATTATTTTATCTCCTTGATTTGTTGAATGGTTCCGTTCTCGAAAAGTTCAGCGACGTAGTCGAGACTGGCTTGCATCCCCCATCCGAGTGTGTCGGTGTAGTATCGAAGAAGGCGAAGGATTCCGTCTTTGCTCGTCTGGGTGTCTTCGCAGTATTGCATTACCTGCTCGTATGTGCGTGGTTGGTAGCGTCCCATTAGTAGTCCCTCCCTGCGCGGTATTGTTTGAAGTTTACGGTCATTTCGATTTCTTGCATGGGGTAGATGCGTTCGTCGTCAAACGGGAATACTCGCTCGCAGATTTCGATGGGGTTCCATTCGCTCGTAATTAAGGCGATGCACTTGTATCCCTCCACCGTTATTACGATGAATTCGTCGTCTTCCTTTGCGTAGCCATCTGTCACGTTCCCTTTTGCGTAATCGAGAGCTTTTTTGATTTGCTCTTTTTGCTGTTCGGTTGCATAGCTCATTGCGCTGGGTACGGTTTCGTAGTCTTTGTTCCAAATCATTTTTGATGTCCTCCGTTGTGGGCTTACCGTCCACATTTTTCTCTATTATAACCCTTTGTGGGCTGTTTGTCAACACTTTTTTGGGGTTTTTCTCAAAATATTTTGATTTTATCCGCAAATTCTTATTGACTGTCAAGCCACAAAATGATAAACTTATAAGCGGAGGTGTTTTTATGAATAGACTTAAGCAATTACGAACCGCGCGTGGTCTTTCGCTTCGCGCATTATCTGACCGAACTGGTCTTGATTTCTCTACTATCGCCTATTGTGAACGGGGCGAGCGCAATTTTTCCGTAAAAAGTCAGCAAATTCTCGCGGACTTCTTCGGTGTTTCCGTTGATTATCTACTTGGTAAATCTGCCGAAGAAATCTACACGGATTTCGTTTCGTCATTGCGCCACGATTTTTATCAGGAAACCCAGCACGCTGACGGTGCTGTTACTCAATCCTTGGCGGATTCGGTCGCCGAACCTGTACGCACGAAAATCGAAATACTTTTCGCTCTGGAAGGTATCAGCTCGCTGGAAAGCCTCGAGATGATTCTCAATTTGGCAAAGCTCCGTTCTGCGCACGACGACTTTGGGGGTGGTTCTAATGAAAAACCCGTATAAAGTAGGCATCACGCTTTTGGTCATTGCTGGCGTTGCTTTAGTCGCCGGCATCGTATTGTTTTTCGTCAATTTGATTTCGTCTCTGCTCTGCATCGGTATCGCGGCTTGTCTTGGCTGGTCAGGGTATTCCACCCTTGCGGCCTATGTTCGTGACGTAAATATTCGCCTGCAGGCAGAACGGTTGGCGCGTGAGGCGATGGAAACCGAAGAAGACAATTCTGACGAAATCGAGGAGGACTGACTTATGGACGTTGTAGGCTACTGTCGCTTTTCTTCCGAAGCGCAAAGGGACGGTTATTCTATCGAGGCGCAAGTCCGCGCCATTACGGAATGGGCCGCCCGGGAAGGTCACACCATTAAAAAATTTTATATCGACGAGGCCCGTTCTGGAACGAACGACAACCGTGAGGACTTCCAGAATATGGTTGCCGATGCCGCGTCGGGAACGTTCCGCGCGGTCGTTGTCCACAAGCTGGACCGTTTCGCCCGTGACCGCTATGATTCAGCGGTCTATCGTCATAAACTGAAAACCCACGGCGTTCGTGTTATCTCGGTGCTGGAACCGTTAGACGACTCCCCCGAGTCAGTTATGATGGAAGCCGTGCTTGAGGGTATGGCAGAGTATTATTCTCGGAACCTTTCGCGTGAAGTCCGCAAAGGCAAGAAGGAAGTTGCGCTGAAAGCGCAGCATAATGGCGGCCCTGTGCCTTACGGTTATCGTGTGGACGAGCAGATGCGCTACGTCCCTATCCCCGAAGAAGCGGCCGTTATCCGTGAAATTTTCAGCCGTCTTGATGGCGGTTCTTCTTATGCCGATGTCACACGGTGGGCTATCAGTCAAGGCTTACGTACTCGGCGCGGTTCGTATTTTAACGAGGCATTTATCGCGCACATGACGACGAACACCATGCTGGTGGGGCGTTTCTCTTACGGTCTCCGTTCCAAGGTGGGGCAGGAGCCTATCATTATCGAGGACGCTATCGAGCCTATCGTGGATGCTGATGTGTTTTGGCGCGTGCATAATGCCACGCTGGCACGGAAACGCGGGCCGCGTCCTCGCGTCAAGGAAGACGACTACATCCTGACTGGTTATTTGTTTTGCGCCCATTGCGGTTCGCATCTGTTTGGGTTCAAAAGCAAAAAAGAATATAAGTCCCGAAACGGCGCGGACCGTCTTTACGAGGCGCGGTTCTATCGTTGCGCTCGCAAAGACCCCATGAAGCATAATCGCCGGCATGAACCTGACGTGGTTCTTCAGCGTTGCCACTTGCGCTCGATCAGGAAGGATGTTCTCGAGACCTTTGTTTTTTCTGCTATCGAGAACGTGCTTTTCTCGCAGGCTACTATGGATTGGGTTGTCGCTGAACTCTCCGTTCGGTTAAAGCAACGCAAGCAAAACGCGCAGAATAATGCGGCCGATGCGAACGCCTACAGAAAGGAACTTGAAAAGGTTCGGAACCAGAAGGCTCGTCTTCTTGACCTTTATCTTTCCGAAACTCTCGACAAGGCGACATTTGCCCTGAAATCGCGCGAGCTTGATTCCCGTGAAGGTTTTCTCGACGGCGAGATTAAACGGCTTTCTACCCCCGTTTCTATCGTCGTGGAGCCTGATAAAATAAAAACCGCACTCGAAGGCTTTATCAAAAGCCCGAATGCGGATTCTTCCGAATATAAAAAACGGCTACTTGCCACTTTTGTGGACAGCATAGCCGTTTCAAATGAAAAAATTGTTATTTACTTCAAATTCCCTATTCCGGGTGCTGGCGATAAAGCCGAACGGTCGTTCGACGATTTCGTGCGTAAAACTACGAGTGTCTCAACGTGTTTTGTTTGAGGGAACATATCGTAAGGCTGAATATAAGATATTTCGTATTCGCTTTCAGGCGAATCGGTTTTTACAAATTCACCGCTTTCTTCGTCTATCGTTCCTAAAATTATTCCTAAATCCCTCGATAAAGTTTGCGGACTGCAAGAACAATAAATTATTTGTTTTGGTTTACTGTTTTTAATTATCGATAAAAGTTTTCTATCCACACCTTTTCTAGGCGGGTCTAAAATTATTTGGAAATCGCCGTTGCAACCTTGTATAATTTGCGGAATTATTTGCGAACAATCTCCGTAATGTACGGTCATATTATCTTGAATTCCGTTGTTTTTTGCAAGTTTTTCAGCGTATTCGCAAGCTTCCTTTACGATTTCAACGCTGTGTACGGTATTCCCGCATTTTGCAACAATCGAACTTAACAGTCCTGCGCCGGAATAAGCGTCTATTACGAAATTAGCGTTGCAGTTTGAAACGAATTTTTTAATATCCGAATAAAGTTTGATTTTTACCCCGTTGTTTACTTGTAAAAAAGTTTGCGGGCCTACTTCGTATGTAATGCCGAAATCCGTTTGCTTTAATCCGCTTTCACCGTAAACCAAGTCAAAATTTTCGCCTGTTACCACGTTTGTGTCTTTATCGTTGTAATTTATATATAAAGAGAAAAACTTAAACTTAGTTTGCAATACTTCTATTAGTTTATCTATGTTTTTAAGTTTATCTTTCGTAACGGCTACTATTATAAATTTTCCGTTGATTTCCCTTACGACGATATGCCTTAAACTGCCGTTTTTGTCTTGCTCCGAATAGCAATATACGTCATTTTGCTTTATATAAGTTCTAAAGCATTGAATTATGTCTTTCACCCAAGAAGAATGTAAAGAACAATCCGTCGTATCGACTATTCTATGCGAATTACAGGCGTAAAATCCGATTTTTACTCCGCTTTCATCTCTATTTACGGGAATGACTAATTTATTTCTATATCCGTAAATTAAATCACTTTTTACGGTTAACGGAACTTCTATATTGATTTTTGCTATTTTTTTTAAGCAGTCTTGAACTACAAGACTTTTTTGTTTTAATTGTCTATAATATCTTAAATGTTGATACTGACAACCTCCGCATTTTGTATAAACGCTACATGTAGGTCTTTCTCTATTTTCGGCAGGTGTTTTTACTTCTAAAAGCTTTCCGTAAACTATGTTTTTATGTACTTTTAAAACTTTGTAGTTTATTTTTTCTCCGGGTAAGGAAAACGGCACGAATATAACGAAATTATCTTCTTTTATAATTCCTTCTCCGTTATATCCTATCGAATTTACTATTCCTTCCCTTATTTCGTTTTTTTCCATTAAATACCTATTCTATTTAGTAGTTTTTCTATACAGCGTCTGAAATAGAAAATACATATATCGTAAAAAATAAAAAATATAAAACCGCCTATCGGTATAATCCAATTTATAATCTTTACTATTTTTTCGTCTAAATTTAAAAACATATCGGTAACGTAGTATGTTAAAAACATACTTCCGATAAACCATAACGCTTTAATAAAAAACGCAATATATTTATTCCATTTTTTGTTTATTTGTATTTCGTTAATTATGGGATGCAAGCCGAAAAATACCGCATACGGAATTATTATTTGAAACCTAAATCCGGTACAAAAAATTGACAGTATTACCGTTGCAATAAAACTTAAGAAAGCCCCTTTTATAGTTTTTTTGTATAACGGCAACATTATAATTAAACTTGTTAAAAACAGACAGCTTAAATCGAACATTTCTACGAACGTGCCGAAAATTAGCGTTACTATGCTTAAAGCTGTGGCAATAGCGGAAATAGTAACCTTTTTTGATTCACGCATTATCTACAACCGTTACAAAAACAATTTAAACAAGCGTTACAAGCCATAACTTGACAACAAGCTTCCATACAAGAATTACCGCCCATTTGTTCTCTTTGTTCGGTATTTCCGCTTCTGTTCCAGTCTTGATTTTCAACCGTTTCCGAACTTTTATTCATTTGTTCGTTGAGCTTTTCTAATTCTTTTTTATATTTTTCTTCGCCTTTATCCATTTCGCAGGCAATTTCAAGTTGTTTTTTAGATTCGTTATACCAGCTTTTTTTATAGTATACAACCGATTGATAGTAATGCCATTTTGCGTCCCTTTCGTCGAAAGAGTCTAATACGTATTGTGCGCCTTGTAAATCTCCGCTCTTTATTTTTTCTTCTATTTGCTCGTATTTATCCCCGTAATCGGATTTATTTTCCGCCCTTTGAGCCGTAATTTCTCTATACGCGTTTTCGAGTTCAGTAAGTTTTTTTGCGGCAATATTACCTTTTTCTCCTTCTTGAAAACGTTCTTCGCTATATTGCGCTCTTAATTCTTCGTATTTTGCTTTTAATTCTTCGTCGGTAGCATTCTCGGTTAATCCGAAAACAGCGTATAATTTATCCATTTTTGCGCTCCTTATTTATTACTTTTCGGGTTGCCGATGCTAATCCCCTTAAAAGTATATTCTCTATTAAATCGGAATTAAAATAAAATTTAATTTGATTTAATTCGCTTTTGATACTTGAAAATATTGTGTTTAAAGTCAAAGATAAATCGTTTTGCTCTGAAACGATTTGTTTTAAAGTTTTATTTTCATACATGGAATTTAACGGATTATAATTTTTATTTTTTTTGTCTTTTTCCATATCGTCCATAGCGTCTATCAAATAAATCCATTTACCTAATTGATAAAAAAGATTTTCCGTATGCACAGTTGACTTATCCTTTAAACAAAAAATGCTTACTCTTTTTAGCATATTTGCAAAAGAATCGCAAATTATATCCAAAGAATTGCAGTTTTCTTTCTCTAATTTCCGTAAATTAGAATATTCTTCCTTAACGATATTGTCTATTTCAACGTGACGTTTTTTTGCTTTTTTATATGGCTTTTTTAAAAATATTTTTTTAATTTTGCCCTTATTATTATCGATAACGTCGTCTAAAACTTTATTATATGCAAGGATAACGTTTACGTCTGCGCAAAGCATACCTATATCGTCTTTTAAAGCCATTTGCTTTGATTTAACGCAATGCGTTATACAACGCTGTTTTTTAATTTTAACGTCTTGCCCTAATACGTTATGTAAAAAAATCGATAAAAAAGTTATATCGTAAGTTAAAGTTAATCTTGCCCTTTGTCCGCAACTTTTACCTAGACACTTGCACGTTCCGCAATACATTGCTTTATATAAAACGTCGTCTTTTTTGTATAAATACGGCTCGTCGGGCGTAACGTATCCGAACATTAGTTTTTACCGTCAAGTTGGAAAAAACCTACTTTCTTATAAACCTTTCTTAAAGTTTTATTAGCTATGTAGCTTGCTTTTTCCTTTCCGTCCCTTAAAATACTTTCAAGATATCTTTTATCTTTCATAAGCTCGTTCTTTTTTTGACAAATAGGCGTAATTACGTTTGCAACGGCTTCTCCTACGGCTAATTTGAAATCGCCGTATCCAACGCCGTTAAATTCTTTTTCTACTTCTTCTACGCTCTTACCCGTAAATACGCTATATATCGTAATTAAGTTAGAAACGCCGGGTTTATCCTGCGAATATTTAATGGTGTTTTCACTGTCCGTAACTGCCCTTTTAAATTTACGAATTATCGTATCCTTGTCGTCATACATACAAATATAACCGTTTTCGTTAGAGTCGCTTTTAGACATTTTTTTGGTCGGGTCTTGCAAACTCATTATTCTTGCGCCCATTTTAGGAATAAACGGTTCGGGAACTACGAAAGTGGGACTATATCTATTATTAAATCTAATAGCTAAATCTCTTGTTAATTCTAAATGTTGTTTTTGGTCTGCTCCTATCGGAACAACGTCTGTATTATATAAAAGTATATCACTTACCATTAAAACGGGATAATCCATAAGTCCCATATTTACGTTGTCGGCATGGGACTTACATTTATCTTTAAATTGAGTCATACGATTTAATTCACCCGGAGCGGTTATCGTATTTAAAACCCATGTTAATTCCGCATGCGCAGGAACGTGAGATTGTAAAAATATTATACACTTTTCGGGGTCTAAACCGCAGGCTAAATATAAAGACAATAATTCTAACGTTCTTTGTCTTAATTCGCTAGGAGTTTGCCTTACGGTAATAGTATGTAAATCCGCAATAGAATAAATGCAATCATATTCGTCTTGCAAAGCAACGAAATTTTTTATCGCGCCCAAATAATTACCTATCGTTGGAATTCCGCTAGGTTGAACTGCGCTGAATAATCTTTTTTTATTCTCTAATTCCATAACAACTCCTATATGTGTATTGTAATCAAAAAAACTTAAATATTACTTAAATTGTATATAAGCTTAAATTATTTTACACTAAATAAGAGTATAACATAATTCTTTTCAAAAATCAATTTTTTGAAAACGCTTTTGATTTAAAAAACGATGAAATTGAAAATTAAACTAAAAATTTATTAAATCTAGAATTAAAATATCTGTCTTTTATTTATTTCAGCATTTTTTATTATAATGTTACCAAATAAGTAGCTAAATTAGTTGTTTTTTCACGTATTACCTATTTAAATTTTTTTAAAGTATTCCATTATAAAAATGATTTTCGTTATGTTATTTTTAAGCGTATTAACTTTTAACGATTTTTATTATTTTATCTTATAAATGATTTTTTTTATTTTATTTATCAAATGTATTTTATCAATAAGCTCATTATAAATGTTTTTTTACTCCGCATATTTAACGTAAAAAAAACAGCCTGCTTTATAGCAAGCTGTTTTAAAATTAAATTTAATTATTTATTGTTGACTAATTCAAATATAGAAGCTCCGCCTTCTTTATCTTCGTTCCAGTCCCTAATTTCGTCGTTATCTTCTTTAACTTTTCTGGGTTTTCTGGATTTAGCGGGTTTATCTTCGTCAGCGTCTTTTTCTTCAACTGCTTTTTCGGGAGCAGGAAGAACATCTTTTATAGATAAAGTCATTTTTTGTTTGTTAAGGTCAATATTGGTAATTTTAGCTTGAACTTCTTGACCAACTTTTAAAGCGGTAGTAGCGTCTTCTAACCATTCGTGCGTGATTTGAGAAACGTGAACTAATCCGTCAATTCCTTTTTCAACTTCTACAAAAGCTCCAAAAGGCGCAATTCTTACAACTTTACCCGTAATTACGTCGCCAACAGCGTATTTTTCAGGAACACTATCCCAAGGCTTGGGTTGTAATTGTTTATAACCGATAGATACTTTTTTGTTTTCTCTGTCGATTTTAAGAACTACGAAATCGTATTCTTTATCAAGTTCTAATACGTCCGCAGGGTTTTTAACGTTCGTCCAAGATAAGTCCGAAATATGAGCCAAGCAATCGAATCCGTTTACATTTACAAATGCCCCGAAAGGCGCAAATCTTACTACTTTACCCGTTAAAATTTCGTCAACGGCAATAGAATCGAAAAATGCGTTTTCTTTTTCTTCTCTTTCTTTATCTTTAATTGCCTTTTCTTCTTGTAAAACGGATTTTTGAGAAGCAACGATTTGTTTTCTTCTGGGCTTGCTCTCGATTTTACCTTCTTCCGCTTTAACCCTTAAAGTTTTACCAACGTATTTTTCTAAATCTTTTGCAAAACCGTTAAGTCTTATTTGAGAAGCGGGAATAAATACGGAATAACTACCGTATTTAGCGGTAAGTCCGCCTTTATTAAATCCGTCGATAGTAACGTTAAAAACTTTACCGTTAGCTATTTCGGCAATTTCTTTTTCTTCTTCTTCAAGTCTTTTGATTTCCTTTTGACTGATTACTACGGGATTAAGACCGATAATAAGTACTTCTATTTCGTCGCCGACTTTTTTGTTATATTCGGCTTTATCGTATTCGTCGCAGTCCAATTCTTCTTTTTTAAGAAGAACTTCTTTTTTAGTGTTAGGCAATAAAACTTGTAAACCTTCGTCTGTTGCGGAAGAAATAGTTGCTTCTATTTTCATACCTTTTCTAAACTTCGTTTGTTCTTCTATGTTTGCAACAGCTTCTTCCATAGTAAACGTTTCAGTCGTTTTTTTAGCCTCTGTATCCATTCTTAAAATAACCTCCATGGCTTGTTCTCGTGGCGTTGACGCGCCCAAAACAATACCAACATTTTTAAATTCCAAAAGTTTTTTAGTATCCAACTCGTCCGCCGAAGAAATTTTAAATACGTTAGGATTTTTACCTTTGCATATATCGTAAAGTTTTGCCGTATTACTGCTGTTTTTACCGCCTATTACGATTATTGCTTCGCATTTATCAGAAAGTCTTTCCGCTTCCCGTTGATTTACCTTTGTAGTATAACAAATTGTGTCGAAAATCTCAACTGTTTTACTATATTTTTTCTTAAAAAATTGTAAAAATTTTTCAAATTTGGCTCTATCGAACGTAGTTTGACAAACAATACATACTTTTTCAAGATTATTAAAGTCTAAAACGGGGTTTTCGGAGTCAACGAAAATTGCTTTGTAATCGCACCAACCGTTTGTTCCTATCGCTTCAGGGTGATTTTTTTCGCCAACTATTATTATCGTATAACTTTTTGAGTAATACTCTTCTACTATCGAATGAATTTTTTTTACAAAAGGACACGTACAGTCTATTATGGCTAAATTTTTGCGTTTTATTTTATCTAAAACGTCCTTCCCTACCCCGTGCGAACGAATAATTACCGTCCCCGAATCTATTTCGTCAACGTCGGAAATAATTTTTGTTCCACTTGCCAGGATTTTATCCGTTACCGTTTTGTTATGAATAAGTTCGCCTAAAATATAAACGCCTTCTCCGCATATTTTGGTTGCCGTTTCAACCGCGTTTTTAACGCCCATACAAAATCCCGAATGTTCGGCAATGGTAAATTTTATCACTTTTTCTTTTTCTCCGCGACGTATTCGTTTACTTCTTTGCGAAGTTTTAAAAGTTCGTCCGTTATTCTTTGCGTAATTTTATCGTTTATTTCTGCGGTAAATTTTTGGTCTTGGCAGTCTAATTTAAAAGGTTCTCCTACGTAAACGTAATTTTTACGCATAAATCTTCCCTTTTTATATATAGTTAAAGGAATTATCGTAGAATTACATTTATGCGCAAAATATCCCGGACCGTTTTTTATCGGCAATAAATCGGCATCGGTTTTATTTCTTGTTCCTTCAGGGAACATTATAAATCTTTTATTATTTTTTAGAACTTCCAACCCCATTTTCATTGCTTTAAGGTCAGGTTTATCTCTATCGACGGGAATTGCGCCCATACTATATAATATTTTACTTTGTAGTTTGTTTTTAAACCATTCTTTCTTAGAAATAATGTAAGATTTCCCCTTAAATAAAAGTTCCACGTAAACTACGTCTATTTTTCCCAAATGATTGCAAATTACTATTGTGTTGCCTTCGTTGGTAAGACGTTCTTTATGAATAGTTTTAAAAGGATAAAAAATCCTAAAAAACGGAGCCAATAAAAAACGAACGATTGAATAAAACATTATTTAATCCTCTTTAATACTTCTTGACAAACTTGTTCTATATTTAAGTCGGAAGTGTCTATTTCTACTGCGTCGTCAGCCTTTTTTAAGGGCGCTATTTCTCTATGTGAATCTCTATAATCTCTTTCTTCTATTTCTTTTTTAAGTTGCTCGAATTCTACTTTTTCGCCTTTTTCTATAAGTTCGTCGTATCTTCTTTTTGCCCTGCAATCTACGCTTGCGGTGATAAAAAATTTATATTCGGCGTCGGGAAGAACGGTAGTTCCTATGTCCCTGCCGTCTAAAATGCAATCCATAGATTTAGCGATATTTCTTTGAGTAGAAAGTAATTTTGCCCTTACGCACTTTAAAGCGGAAATTTTGGACGCAAGATTAGAAACTTCGTTTTGACGAATTTCTTTTGAAACGTCTTTACCAGATAACTTAGTAATTTGTTTTTCGTCCGAATATTCTATTTTCAAGTCAAGCGTTTCCAAAAGTTTTTCGACTTTTTCTTCATCTTCTACGTCTACGCCGTTTTGCAGTGCGTATAACGCAACCGCCCTATAAAGCGCGCCCGTATCTAAATATAAAATATTGAGCTTTTTTGCTAAAAATTTAGCGACGGTAGATTTTCCGCTTCCAGCAGGTCCGTCTAATGCAACGTTAATCATTTTTTTCTCCTCTGCCCGCAACGAATCCGGTTGAAAAGGCAATTTGTAAATTATATCCGCCTGTTAAAGCGTCCGTATCGATAACTTCCCCCGCAAAAAACAAATTAGAAATTTTTTTGCTTTCCATTGTTTTAGGGTTAATATCATTTACCGAAACTCCGCCCGAAGTTATTATAGATTCTTCTACCGACGCGAATTTCGACAATGTAAATTTTATATTTTTTAAGGTTTCGACTAATTTTTTTCTTTCTTCCTTAGTAACAACGTCGGTCTTTTTAATCGGGGAAATCCCCGATAAGGATATTATAGGTTTTATTAAAGATTTAGGTAACAAATCTATTAAAGCGTTTTGTAAATCTTTATTTTTATATTTTAAAAAATCTCTTAAAATTCTATCGGACAACTGCTCATAAGATAAAGCGGGCTTTAAGTCTAAAATTAAATACACGTCTTTTAAAGCGTATTTGTTAATAAAACTCGAAGCCGACAATACCAGCGGTCCTGATATTCCGAAATGTGTAAAAAGCAATTCTCCCATTTGGGAAAATACTATTTTTTGGTTTGCAAAAGCCGTTAAAGTAACGTTTTTTAGCGATAAACCTTGAACTTGTTTAACCCATTTTTCTTTTAAATACATAGGGCATAGCGCAGGTTTTAATTGTACTAAGGTATGACCTGTTTTTTTTGCAAACTTGTAGCCGTCCCCCGTACTGCCCGTAGAAGAATAACTTTTCCCGCCAGTACATATTACGACTTTATCGCAAAAATACTCGCACTTGTCTGTTATAACGCCTTTTACGACGTTATTTTCAACCATTAAATCTAAAACGTTTTCTTGTAAATGAATTTTAACGCCGTTTCTTTTGCAAATTTCGCCAAGCGTTTTAATTACGTCGCTCGACTTATCCGAAAACGGAAAAACTCTTCTTCCGCGTTCGGTTTTAAGTTGCAGACCGTTGCTTTCAAATAATTCTATTGTTTTAACACTGTTAAAAGCGTAAATACTGCTTTTTAAAAATTTAGGATTGGTAACCACGTTTTCTAAAAACTCGGTTTCGGAGCAATCGTTGGTGATATTACAACGACCTTTGCCCGTAATATAAAGTTTTTTACCTATTTTTTCGTTTTTTTCTATTATCGTTACGTCGTTACCGCATTTTGCGCTTTCTATCGCACAAGCAAGTCCCGAAGCTCCGCCCCCGATTACTATCGTTTTCATTTTGCGTTACCTTTAAGCTTTTCTAATTCCGCGTAAGCGGTTCTATCGGTAACTAACGGCGTTACGGTAATATATCCTTTTCTTAACCATTCTACATCGCAATCTTCGTCGTTTTTATCGTTTTTAAGTATGTCGCCAACCAACATATACGTTCCGTCGTCGTTTAAAATGTATCTATCGGAATAAAGCTGTACGCCTAATTTGCAATATTTTACTTTTTTTTCACATTCTTTATTAGGAAAATTTACGTTAAGAACGTAGTTTTTGGACACATTATTTACTAAATCGGGAAAAACTTTAGATAAGTTTTTATATAATGATTTATAGTCGATTTCGCAATTTTTATCCGTTACGCAAGATAATGCGATTGACGGAATTGATAAAATACAAGCTTCAAAACATGCGGAAACCGTTCCGCTGTATAGTGTGTCGGTGCCTGCGTTGCTACCTATATTTACACCCGAAACGATTAAATCAAATTTTATATCTTTAAAAAATTCTGTACCGAATCTTACGCAATCGGCGGGAGTTCCGCTTAAAGAATACGAAACGTAATTTTTATCTTGTTCTATTTTTTTTAACTCCAACTTTTTAAAAAAAGACATGGAATGCGAATAAGCCGACCTATTTCCGTCTGGAGCCATTACGAAAACGTCGTTTTCTTTTGATAAAAACTTAGCGAGAGTTTTTAATCCCTCGCTAAATATTCCGTCGTCATTACAAATTAATATTTTCATTATACGGGATAAACCTTTTTATCGTCAATTAAATTTTTATCAACACCCTTATCTCTTGCCATTCTCCATTTAAAGAAGTTTAAAGCCGTTTCACCGAATAAAGCGTAACTTAATACGTCTTCTTCTTGCGTGTAGTATTCTTTCATTCCTTCTTTAAACTTGTCGTACTCGGGAGCGATTAAATCGGCAGGACGGCAAGTAATAACCTTTTCGTCCCCGATAATAGATTTTACGAATTCAGGGTCGGGAGTTACGGGAAGTTTTCCGTATTCGCCTTTAAGCATACCCTTACTTTCGTTTGTAACCATTTTATATCTTTGTCCTGTAAGAACGTTTAATACCGCTTGCGTTCCTACGATTTGAGAAGTAGGAGTTACTAGCGGAGGATAACCGAAGTCTTTACGAACTCTTGGAACTTCTTGTAAAACTTCTTGTAGTTTATCTTCTTTACCCTGTTTTTTAAGCTGATTGATTAGGTTAGATAACATTCCGCCGGGAACTTGATACAATAAAACGTTAGTATCTACTTTTAGTACCTTAGGCGATAAAAATCCGTCTTTTTCTAATCTTTGAGCTACTTTTCTAAAATGTTCCGTTATAGGAATAATTTTTTGTAAATCGATACCTGTATCGTATTCCGTTCCCGCTAAACTTGCAATAATAGGTTCGGTTGCAGGTTGACTGGTACCGTTTCCTAAAGCGGAATTAGCGGTATCTATAATATCTACGCCTGCTTCTATCGCTTTTAAATAAATTAGGTTACCTGTACCGGCAGTGTCGTGAGTATGTAAATGTAATTTTGTTTCGGGTTTTAAAACTTCTTTTATCTTTTTTACTAAATCGTAAGCGGTAAAAGGTAAAAGAAGGTTTGCCATATCTTTTATACAAATATTATCCGCACCCATATCTTCAAGCGTTTTTGCAAGTTTTACAAAATATTCCGTTGTATGAACGGGGCTAGTGGTATAAGATATGGTAGCTTCGCATACGCCACCGTATTTTTTAATGGCTTTCATTGCTGTTTCCATATTTCTCGGGTCGTTTAACGCGTCAAATACCCTTACTATTGATACGCCGTTTCTAATAGAAGCTTCTACGAATTTTTCAACAACATCGTCCGCGTAGTGTTTGTAACCGAGTAAATTTTGTCCCCTTAAAAGCATTTGGATAGGCGTTTTCTTTAAATGAGATTTTAAAATTCTCAATCTTTCCCAAGGATCTTCGTTTAAAAATCTTAAACAAGCGTCGAAAGTTGCTCCGCCCCACGCTTCTAATGAATAAAAACCTAAATCGTCTAGCTGGTCTAAAACGGGAACCATTTCGTCCGTTCTCATTCTAGTTGCCGCTTGAGATTGATGAGCGTCTCTTAAAATTGTTTCAGTAATCAATATTTTCTTTCCCATAATTCTCTCCTGTTATACAAATAAAGCAAGTAAAACCCCTGCGGCAATCGCCGAACCTATAACGCCTGCTACGTTAGGTCCCATAGCGTGCATCAACAAGTGATTTGTCGGGTCGTATTTAGTTCCCATTTCTTCCGAAATTCTAGCCGCCATAGGTACTGCGGATACTCCCGCCGAACCGATCAAAGGATTTAATTTTTCTTTTGAGAACAAGTTCATTATCTTTACAGATAAAATTCCGCCCATACTTCCCAGACAGAAAGCAAATAAGCCGAGTAATATAATTTTAATAGTTGCAAAACTTAAAAATAGACTGCCGACAGCCTTTGAACCTACCATTACACCTAAAAATATTGTAACAATATTCATTAGCGCGTTAGACGCCGTATCGACAAGTCTTGTAGCAACGCCCGATTCTTTTAATAAGTTGCCGAGCATTAACATTCCGAGTAACGGCATAGCCGAAGGAAGTAATAATCCTACGACCAACGAAACGAGTACGGGAAAAACGATTTTTTCCGTTTTAGAAACTTTACGCGCTTGTTTCATTTTAATTTTTCTTTCTTTTTCGGTTGTACAAAGTTTCATTAAAGGCTTTTGTATAATAGGAATTAAAGCCATATAAGAATATGCGGCTATCGCTATCATGGGTAAATAGTCTTCGGCAAGTTTTTTAGTAACGTAAATTGCCGTAGGACCGTCCGCTCCGCCGATTATGGATATTGCGCCCGCAATTGCTTCTGCGGAATACTTACCGTCTCCGCCTTTAAATAAGAAATATGCTCCTACAAACGTAATAAATATACCGAGTTGAGCCGCCGCGCCTATTAACATACTCTTCGGTCTTGCGATTAACGGTCCGAAGTCCGTCATAGCGCCGATTCCTAAGAAAATTAGCGGGGGATATATAACTTTATCTACCCCTAAATATAAGTAATAGAATAAGCCTTCGTTAGCGATAACTTTTTCGCTACTCATAGCTAAGTTTTTTAAGCTAAAAAGTTGCGTTAAACTTTCGTTTGAAAATTCCGAAAACGATTGAATTGCCGTTCCGTCGTAATTTTCGCAAACGCTGTTCCACCAAGCAACTAACTGGTCGCTAGTTCCCCTTGCAACTTCTTGATTTGAAAGCGTATCGGTAATAACGTAACCTTTCGTTCCGAATAATTCGTTATAAGCTCCCGGTACGTTTACTATAAACATTCCGAACGCAATAGGTAATAACAAAAGCGGTTCAAACTTTTTGACGATTGCAAGGTACATTAAAACGAACGAAATTAAAATCATAACGTAGTTTTGCCAGTTCGTTCCCGAATATAGTCCCGTACTCTCCCAAAGGTTTTTAAACGCGTCTACTACTGCGCTTGAACATAAATTTGAAATTATATTCATTTTTTACTCCTAAGTTTAGCCGATAGTTGCTACAATATCGTCCGTTTCTACATTAGTACCTTTGGTAACTTTAAACGAAATTACTCCGTCGAAATCACTTGCGATTTCGTTATCCATTTTCATTGCTTCCAAAATGTAAATTACGTCGCCTTTTTTAACGTTAGCGCCTTCTGCAACTTTAAATTCCTTAACCATACCGGGCATAGGAGCCTTAACGAGATTTCCACCCGTAACCGTAGCTTTTTTAGGAGCTTCCGCCTTAACATCGGTTTTTTTAACTTCTTGTACAACGGGTGCTACGCTTTCGCTAGATGCTACTCCGCCAACTTCTTCTACTGCAACTTCATATTCTTTGCCGTCTATATATACTTTAAAATTACGCATTTTTTTAATTCTCCTTTATTTATCTTCTCGTTATTTTTCTTACGATAAACTCGCATTGACTTTTATTTTCTTGTTGAAGTAAAGCGTATATCGCGGATATTATCGCAACTCTCGTCTTTTCGTCAACTTCGTCGGTTTCCTGAACTTGAATGGGACTATTTTTTAACGTTTCTTGTGGTTTTTCAACGCTTTTTTTAGGTTGTTTTCCGCTGACCTTATCAAACACTTTTCCTATTATCGTAAGAAACAGTATAATGATTGTCATTCCGAAAAATATTACCAACATACCCAAAACAAACGTGAACAAAACGGTAACGCCGTCCGACATTCCTTTAAGGGCTAATAAATTCATACTACACCTCTAACGTTTGCAATGCGGAAATTAAATACTGACGAACGTATTGCGGTTCGATTACGTTATCTAAATATCCGTTATGAGCAGTATTTACAGGGTCTAATTTATCTTTATATGTTTCGGCAAGTTCGTTTATTTTTTCACATTCGGCGTCTAGTTCCACCAAAGCTCCCGTTTGTTCATCAAATAATCCGACGTTTGCGTTAGCAAAAGCCAGCGTATACGAGTTATTTAATTCCTTAGAAGCAAATAACGTGTATCCAAGACCTATTGCGTTACCCGTGATAATCGCGATTTTGTCGACATCTTTATAAGCGCTAATAAATTCGTTTACCCTAGATAATGTGCATTTTTGGCAATTTTCGTCGTAGCTGATACCTTTCGTATTTACAAAAGTAATTAAGGGTAAACTTTGTCTTTGAGCAAATTTAACGAAGTCTGTTACTTTCTTTAAAATTTTTCCGTTTAATTCAACTGTTTTTTCGCTATTAAAAATAATTGTTGCAACGCTAAAAGCAGAAATATAAGCTATACCCGTTTTAACGTCACTTGCAAAATCTTTGTTTAATTCAATGAAAGAATTTTTATCGAAAACAGCTTTGATTAAACTTTCGTCCGTTATTTTTTTATTTAAATAAGGACAAGTTCTATTTAGGTCATCTTCATTTTCCGAAAAATCGTCTAAAATTTGACTAATCGCAATAATTTTATTTTTAAATTCAGCTACGGTAGCAACTTTTTCAGTAGGATACTCGCATTTCTCTTCAGGATTCTTTGCCGAAAGAACAAAGGGGCTGGCAAAAGACACTTTACCGTCTTTTAAAGAAAACGCTAAATCGCAGTTGTCTACGAGTACGGAAAGCGAACCGAATACGTTACCGCAAATTAAAGCGTATTGCATTAAACCTGCGTCTTTTATATCGGACGAAAGCGTTAAAATTTTAGCTATACCTTCTAAAACGTTTACGCCTTCCCCACATTGTACTCCGTTAGATTCAAGTAAATATATTACGGGATAAGACGAACGTAACGCCCTTTCCATACATTTTGCTATTTTGTTACAGTTAGCCAGCGACAAACCGCCACGCATAATTTCGGGATTGATTGCAACTATACAATAATTTTTATCGTTAATAGAACCTATTCCCGTAACTACGCCTTCCCCGAAAGCGTCTTGTTCGTAAACGTCGCTATGAGAAAAACTGTAAGAATCGAGTTCGACAAACCCTTTATCGTCAACTAACTCTTCTATTTTTTTTCTTATAGACTTCGTTGCAGAAAGCAAATTCGCTCTGCGTGATTGCAATAATTTAATTCTGTCCATAAAGTCCTCCATTGTTATCCTAAATATTATATTATAAAAAAATAAAAAACACAATAATTTAATTAAAAAAAAATCGCCGTTTTCAAAAAGAAAACGGCGAAAATCTATTTTTTAATTATTTTATATTTAAAGTTTTTAAGAAATTACCGAGTGCTAACATTCCCTTTTCGTCTTTTGTGTAAACACTAGTATTTAAAAGAATGTTTTTACATACGTTATTGATATAATCAGTGGTGATTTTCTCGGCTTTTTCCATAGAAGAAACCGAAGGATTTTTTTCTACCAAAGACTTTATCATATCTCTATGAACGTATAGATAATTTTCGGGATTGCATAATTCTTCGTAATTATAAGTATCCCTTTTAACTAACATTTCTTGTATCATAGCAAGTTGTTTTTTCAATCTTCCGGGAAGAATGAATAATCCCATTGCTTCTATTAGTCCAATACCTTCTTTTTTAATATTGTGGTATTCGGGGTGAGCGTGATAAATTCCGTCGGGATACTGTTCGCTTGTCATATTGTTTCTTAAAATTAAATCTACGCAATATCTTCCGTCGGGTAATTTTCTTACGATAGGAGTAATCGTGTTATGTCTGACGTTGTCCGACCCCATATTGAAGATTTGATTTTCTTCATCGGAATATGCTTTCCATTTTTCTATAACGTCGCCTGCCAAAGCGCAAACAGAAGCTCTGTTTATACCCGTTAAATGAATTACGGTATTGTACCAATCGAGTAACCCCACTTCTACGTCGGGATAATCTTCGCAAACGTATTTTTTAGCTATTCCCGCGTGGTGCATAGGCATTAAATGTTTTCCGCCTTGATAATGTTCGTGATTTAATATAGAACCGCCTACTATGGGTAAATCGGCATTGCTACCCGCCATATAATTAGGCAAATAATCTACGAAATTTAATAATTTTACGATTGTATTTCTGTCTATTCTCATAGGAATATGCTTATCGTTGAACATAATGCAGTGTTCTTCGAAATAAGCGTACGGAGAATATTGCAAATACCATTTTTCATCCGCTAAATTTATAGAAATAGTTCTTAAATTGCTTCTTGCGGGATGAGTTAAAGTACCCAAATAACCTTCGTTTTCTTTACACAATAAACACTTAGGATATTTTTTTGCACTTGCAGGATTTTTTTGTAATAATTTTGCAATTTCTTTATTGTCTTTTTCGGGTTTAGACAGGTTTATGGTAATTTCCAAAACGTTATTTCCGTCTTTTGCCTGCCATAAAATATTCCTAGAAATTGCGGTTTTTTGTATGTAGTTGTTCATTATGCTCATATCGTATAAATAAGAGCAAGCTTGTAACGCGCCGAATTGTTCTTTTATCGTTTTAAAGGCCATGTTAACTTCCGACGGTCTTGGCGTTAATACTCCGAAAATATACGTTGCGTAAGTATCTAAATACGCTTCTTCCGAAAGTCCGTTTTCAAGAGCATAGGTTTTTACGTCGTTATACAACTCGTCGGGAACGGTCATCTTTTTTATAAACGATAAATCGGGAATTTCTTCTAACGGTTCGGTTAGTTTAAATTCTCTAAGTAAAGTATTTCTTATGTAAATTTCGTCTAAGGAATTTAAATGCAAAAATACTTTGGAATATTCGATAAGTTTTTCAATCAATAATTTTCCGTCAATCATATTTTCCTCTTATATTTTTAAACTTTTTATATATTATCATAATTTGCCGTGTTTTGCAAGCTTTATTCGTTTTTTCCCACCGAATTATTTTTTTTGCGCTTAAAAAACTTTTTAAATTTCGCCTGAATTACTTCTCCGTTTTTATATACGAATTTACTTAGCAAAAACGTGCCTACTATTAAAACAATCCAAATTAAAATGCCCCACCAAGTGTTATAGGGAATGATGTTGCCGTTCAAAGAAAAAGACGTTGTAAATACGGAAATTAACCTTGTAACGGTAATCATTATAATAAAATATATATTACTCATAGAAGATATTCCTGCCACAAAACATAAAACGTCGTCGGGGAAAAAAGGAAATAAAAACATAAAAGTTAAAATCAATTTGTCTTTACCCTTTACTTTTTGCAATACATCGTCTAACGTTTTTTTACCTACTAACCAACAAACGACTTTATACCCGAAATACTTACCGACGAAAAAAGCAATTAAAGAACCTATCATTATCCCGATAAAAGAATAAATTGCCCCTTTTAGCGCACCGAATAATAAAACTCCCGCTCCTATTGCGATAAACCCGGGGATTGGTAAAACCGCAACCTGCAAAATTTGCATTAATAGAAAAATTATAAACGATAAACTTCCGAAAGATTCTATATACGCCCTAAAATCTTCAACACTGTCTATTTTATTCCAAAACCACGTTATTTGTAAAACGTATAAAATGATAGTTGCAAGCATTAAAAAAAATAGGGTTACTAAACAAAATTTATATACTATTTCCTTATCTTTAATTATAAAAATAACCGAAATAATTAGTATTATAGATAAAACCGCTATAGTAAGCGTTTTAAAAAGTTTAGAATGTAAATCTATAAATCCGCCTGAAACTTTATCTATATAGAATAAGGCAAACATACACGTTACGGCGCACATTAAAACCGTTACGATTAAATTTATTATAAAAAAAACTAAGGAATACTTTTTTTTCATATAATAATTATATTTCAGACAAGTCTTTTTTAACCGTAAATTTTAAAATTTCACTTCTTGCAATTTCGTCGCAACGATTGTTTTTTTCGTTATCGGAATGTCCTTTTACCTTATGAAAAGTAACGCTGTGATATGACAATAATTCATATAATTCCTGCCAAAGTTCTACGTTTTTAACGGGTTTATTGTCAGCCGTTTTCCAACCCTTATTTTTCCAATTTTCCACCCATTTTTCGTTTATTGCGTTTACAACGTAAGCCGAATCGCTAAATAAGTCCACTACGCAGTGTTCCTTTAACGCTTTTAACCCTTTTACAACTGCGGTAAGCTCCATTATGTTATTAGTAGTTAAACTTTCTCCGCCGGAACAAATCTTTTCGATCCCCATATATTCTAAAATTGCGCAATACCCGCCCGGACCCGGATTACACGAACACGCTCCGTCCGTGTAAATAGTTACTTTTTTCAATATATTTCTCCTAAATTTTAAAAAATTATAATTTTCGATTGACATTACAAAAAATATTTTATATAATGAAATTCGTGCTTAGGGGAGTGGCTCAACGGTAGAGTAGCGGTCTCCAAAACCGTAGGTTGCGTGTTCGAATCGCGTCTCCCCTGCCAAATTACGCTTGTTATAAAAACAAGCGTTTTTTTATTTTTAACAAATTTATTGAAAAATGTCAACAAATTATAGTGGATACCAAATGTTTCCCCATGTTTTTACAAAATATGTAAAGTATACAAAAAAATTATATTATTAAATTTAATATAAATTATCTTCTTTATTAGACGCTATTTTCACATACTCTAACGTTTGGCGTTATAAATAAAAACTTTACAATTTTAAAAAAAGAACCTATTTTACACATAAATTACCCTTTTATAAATTATATCACGACGAATACGCAAACCCTTGTAAGCAAGTTTTAACTTCTTTTATTGTAATATACCGCTTTTTTAGTCCCGTTTTTGGCGTATTTGCAATTTTTAAATAATTTTTTATAATTTTTAAGGTAAAGGCTTTTATATAATTAAATTACTTATATCGTCGAAAAAAATTTTTTCATCGGCAATCGACAAGTATTTTAAGGAATAATTAACTTTTACTATTCCTTTTAATTTAACGTATTCTCCGTTTTTATAATATTCGACTTGTAAATTTACGCCGTTTGCCCTTTTTAATTTTTCGTTGATTTGCCCCGTTTCATACTCTGACAATTCTCTTTTTTCACATTTTAACGCTTCTTTTTCTCTTTTTTCAAGCTCTTCCTTCAAACCCTTTAACGCGTCGAACGGAAGAAATTGCTTTGCCCTGTCTACCCTATTCACCATTATGCCCGCCTATTAGTTTATTTCTTATTTGCATAGTAGCTCCGTCTTGAAAATCAATTCCTTTTAATACGGAATTTTTACCGTATTTGCGTTTTATTTCCAACACTGCAAGCTCCGACTTTTTTTCTTTTTCTATTTTATCGTAATCTACGAACAAATCGTATCCTTCGCAACTTTTATCCGCAACGTTAAAGCTAACGCCTAACTTTCTTATCAACACCCCTTTATACGCGTATTTATCGAACTTTTTTAACATTTCGGGAAGTATTAAAGAAAACAAGTTAGTTGCGTCGGGCAGTTTTACGCTTTCTCCGTCGGAAGGTATAGTATCTTTTGAATATCCTATATAAAAACTTCCGCTTTTCGCAATAAGGTTTCTCGACATCATATCGTAACACGTATTTTGTATCATTTCTTCAAACACGAGTCTTGCCTTTTTAAAATCGTAATCTTCAAACAATATTTGCGAAGACGATATCGATTTACTTTTACCTTTATACGCTTTTATATCTTGCATAGTACAGCTCTCGCGACCGTATGCGTGGTCTATAAGGAGTTCTGCGTTTATACCGAATTCCTTATATAAAAGTTTTTCGTCCAAAGTCGTTATTCCTTTCATAGTATAAACGCCGTATTTTGCAAGTCTTTTCACTGTTCCGGTGGATATTTGCCAAAAATCTTTTAAAGGCGTATGCTCCCAAAGAGTTTCTTTATACTCTTCTTCGTTTAAAAAAGCTATATGGTCGGGAGTTTTCTTCGCCGTTATATCTAACGCTATTTTCGCCAAATACATATTTGTACCTATTCCGCACGTTGCGGGAATAAGTTTTTTTTCGGCAATTTCGTTTATAAGCTTTATCGCAAAGCGTTTAGGCGTTAAATTATATAATTTTAAATATTGCGTGGCGTCTATAAAAGATTCGTCTATCGAATAAACGTGAATATCGTCTTTTGAAATATATTTAAGATAAATAGCGTAAATATCGGCGGTATATTCGATATATTTTTTCATTCTAGGCTTTGCTATTATATAATTCACGTTTTTGGGGATTTCATAAAGCCGACACCTGTTTTTTATACCTTTTGCTTTCATTGCGGGAGAAATTGCAAGACAAATTGCGCCTTGTCCCCTACTCTCGTCCGCAACGACTAGATTAGTTTCAAAAGGGTTTAATCCGCGTTCCGCGCATTCTACGGAAGCGAAAAAGCATTTCATATCTATACAAAAATAAATTTTATCTTCCATATTTCACCTAAAATTCGCTTTTTACGGGAGAATGAATAACAAAATCTACCACACCGCAAATTTCCCATTCCCCATCGGGATAAATATCGTTATATATCCTTTCTCCGTTTTCGTTGATTTCGTCGTTAGCGCACGCCAAGTAATTTTTCTTACCCGTAACGAACACTTTTGCGGTTGCCTCTCCGCCGTTTACTCTCGCTATTACGGTTTGACCGTTTTCGGCGTAATTTTGCTTTTTTACCACCATTAAATCTCCGTCGAATATCCCGCGTTTTATCATACTTCTACCTTTTGCCTTTAAAATAAACCGCTCGTAAGAACCGAAAATTTCTACGGGCAAAGCTACCGTATAAATTAAATTTTCTATTGCGTCCATAGGCGTTCCGCAGGGACATTCCCCCACCAAAGGAACGTTTACAGATTCTCCGCAAACCAATTTTTCGTCGGCAAGTATTTTTTCATGATAATTTTTTCCCTTTTTTATAAGCCCCCGACGAAACAACTCGTTTAAATTACTTGAAACGGTACACAAAGAAGAAAGCTTACACTCTTTCATAATTTGCCTGTACGTCGGCGATTTTCCGCTTTGTTTTTGATAACTTGTTATATAAGATAAAATTAAATTTAATCTATTTTCGTTAAATTTCTTCACTAGTTTCCCTTTCCCGATAATTTTTTATAGAACTTTAAGTTCTTTTATTATACTTTATATCGCGTTAAAAAGTCAATAAAAATAAGAAAACAATTTAAGGCAATTTTTACCAAAAAAAAGCTATTACAATAAAGTAATAGCTATCTTTTTTTAAATATTTTTTTAAAAGTTAAAGAAATTTTAACCCTGACCTTATAGAAAAATCTAGAAACAGCCGACCTATATTGCCACGCCTTAAATTCGTTTTCTTTTGATTTTTCTTGTTGAATAAGAGCAAACTCTTTATGTCTTTGTTGCAAATCTTTCGGCAAAGTTTTTACCGTTTTCCACCATAAACGCGAAAGCGGAAGTTTTGGGAAAGTCCACGCTTTTAAATAAGCGTAATGCACGATAACGACGTTTTTTAACTTACCTACTTTTTGAGCTTTTAATTCCTTTTTTAGCCTACTAACGCATTTATCGTTATCAAAACAAAGTATGTTTTGAAAATTATACTTACAATCTATATGTAACAACTTATCTTTACATATCGCATTAAAACAATTTTGGTCAACTTGCGGTAAATTATCGTGAGTGTTAGCATATTCTACCAATTTACTACAAGTGTCGTTTTTGTTGTATTCGGCAACGTTAAAAATAAGAACACCCGAATTTATATCATCAATTCCGTGAGAATTTAATCCCCTGTCGTAAACGGCGCCGAAAATATAACCTGAAACGTCAATATCGAATATTTCCGAAATACAACGACGAGCTATTAAGTCGCAATCTAAATATAAAACTTTTTCGTAATTTGAAAAAATTACGGGAATAAAAAATCTATAAAATGCCGCGATAGAATAATACGTAACGTCGGGGAAAGTCGTTTCTTTCATAAAAGCCGACATATCTATAAAATTAACCGTGCATCCGTTTTGAGCAAACTTTAACAACGTGTTTTTATTTTCTTCTAATAATCCTTCGTTTAAAACGTAAAAATCAAAACTTACGTCGTTTTTTTTCGATAATAAAATAGATTGAAGCGTTACGCAAAGCGGTGTAACGTAGTTGTCGTCGGTAGAAAAAACTACCGGTAAATTTTTTTTCATTTTGTTCCTTTATTTTTAATCATTTTTAATTTTACGGATACCTTATGGAAAAAATATCCGATTTTCCCATATACTTTTTGTGGTTTATATTTATTTTTTATTTCTTTTTTTATATCCTTAGGAAGTGTTTTTACCGTTTTCCACCACAAATTAGATAACGGTAAATTTTTTATATTCCAAGGTTTTTCGCCCGTGTAATGAATAACGACTATATCTTTTACACTTTTTAATTTTTGATATTTTAATTCTTGCTTTAATCTACTTTTTTGCTTTTTATAGTCATAAACGTAAAAAGTCATAAAATCAAATTCGTTTCCTACGTTTTTAATGCTTCCCGTAGAAACGTTGTTTATAACTTCTTGATCCAACCAAGGCAAAACAGGATGGCTTTTTATATATGATAAACACTTTTCGGCAAAATCAAAATTATTACATTCTTTTACGTTGAAAAGTATAACTCCCGAATTTATATAATCGCTATTTACCTCTTCTCCTTGACGAATAAAGCCCCAATCATACACGCCTGCCATTAAATAATTTTCAACTTGAATATTATAAAACTCACTTATGCTTCTATTTACTAATACGTCGCAATCTAAATAGATTATTTTATCGTAATTTTTTAAAATTTTGCAAGCGTAAAGCCTAAAATACATTGCCCTTGTTAATCTTCCGTGTACAATAAAATTAACATTTTTAACGTATTCGTATAAATTAATTATGTTAATTTCACAATTATCACTTTGAAGTAATTTTAACGTAGCAATACTTTTTTCAGTTAAACTTTCGCATAAAACGTATATTTTTAGTACGAAAGAACTTTTTATCGTGTTCTTAATAGACTGAATAGCAACTGTAAGCGGTAAAACGTAATTATCATCCGTTGAAAATACAATCGGAATAATTTTTTCGTCCATTTTATCTCCTAAAAAGATTTTTAATTTTTAACTTAAATTTTTGTACTTTATTATATTGTTCCTTAACGATATACGGATTGTAATATTTTTTGCTTGTAACTTTATGATAATATTCTATCGTTTCACTTTTTTTTGTTTTGTAATATTCCTTTATTTCTTTTTGTGTTTTATGGGGTAAATATTTAACAAAATTCCACCATTTATTAGCTAACGGCGTACTTTTTATAGCCCAAGGCTTTAAGCCCGCATAATGCCACACTATTACGTTTTTTTTATTGTTTATTTTACAAACTTTTAATCCGTTTTTTAAATTGGTTCCCATACTGTCGTAATCCCAACAAAGCACGGTTAAAAAATTGTAAGTAGGACTTAATAATTTAATTTTACCTTGACAAACATAATTTATCGTATCTTGGTCAGGATAACTTAAATTTTTGTTGTTATTTACAAAATCTACACACTTATCTGCAAAATTACATTTATTAAATTCAACGCAATTATATAATATAACGCCCGAATTTACGTAATTTTTAGAAACGTTAGGATTGTTCATCATACCGTAATCGTAACAAGCTCCCAACGCGAACCCCGATAAATCTTCTTCAAAAATTTTTGAGACGCAATTAGTAACTACGGTGTCCGTATCTAAGTACAAAACTTTTTCGTACTCGGATAAAATTTGCGGTATAAAAAATCTATAATACATTGCTTCGCTAAAATCATGGCAAGCATAAAATTCTGCCCCGATTAAAAACTCGCTTACGCAAACGAACTCTATTTGACAATCTTCTTTTTTTAAAGTTAAAATTTTGTTTTTATTTTCGTCTTTTAATCCAGCGTTAAAAATATAAATTTTTAAATTTATTTCTCTTTTTTTACTTCGTTGCAAAGATTTTATTGCAACCATAACGGGCAAAGTATAATTATCATCTATGGAATAAACTATCGGCAAAAAAATTTTCATAATCAGTTCTTTTTAAATATTTTTTTTGTTTTCCTTTTTATTTTTATAAATAACATAATTACTTTTAAATTAAAAAGTCTAAAATTTAATGCAAATTTATTTTGAGAAATTAAATACTTTTTTAAAGCGTCATCCCTATATGCGATATATTTATCTTCTAATTTTTTATAATGATTTTTATTTTTCTTTTTATAATCTTTATAAAATTTTTTTAAATTAAAAAAATCATCTTCAATTTTTAATACTTCTAATTCTTCTTTTTTAATTTTCCAATATAAATCCATATGACCGAAAATCATTTGAAAATCAAAAACGTACCAAAATATTTCCGCAAAATTGTTTAATAAAATGGATATATTTTGTTGTTGCAAAAAAATATAATAATTTTTTGAAATTAAATATAAAGAAAATATTTGTTCTTTATTTTTTACGTTATGTGTAAAAGATGTTGAACACTTTCTGTAATTATAACCTAAATAATCGATAGAAGAAACGGAATTTACAAAAGCTAAAATTTCTAAAAACATCAGCTTATCTTCTCCGTATCTAATTTTTTCGCAAAAAAGCAAGTTATTATTTTTAATTATTTTTGCATTTATACACTTATTTGCAACAATATCTCCGTTTTTTAAAGTTTTTATAAAAAAATTAAAATAAGAATTGTAATTATATTTAAAATCTTGAAAACATAAGCCTTTTTCAACGTGAATCGTATTGTTATTTTCATCACAACAAATTATTCCGAAAGAAATTATGTCAAATCTTTCTTTTTGTAATTCGTTATAACAGTTTTCAAGCAACTCTAAGCAATATAAATCGTCGCCGTCTAAAAATAAAACGTAATCTCCGGAAATATTAGCAATTCCTACGTTCCTTGCCGAAGATACTCCTCCGTTTTCTTTGCGTATTAGTTTAATTCTATTGTCTTTTTCAACGTATTCCTTACATATATTATAAGAATTATCCGTACTGCCGTCGTCTACTATGATAAACTCTAAATTTGAATACGTTTGATTTATAACGCTTTCTATACAATCTTTAATATAATTTTCTTGATTGTACACCGTTGTAATTACGCTGAATTTTATCATTTTAACAATCCTTATTAAATATATCTCTCGTAAATAACTTTTCTTTTACATCGCTTAATAGTTTTGAATTTCTATTTGCGATAATTACGTCGCATTCCGTTTTAAATACGTTTATATCGTTTAAGACTTTATACCCATTAAATTCGTTTTGTTTTAATATTGGTTCGTAAATTAAAATTTCCACTCCGTTTTGGGATAGTTCATTCATAACGTCTTGTATACTGCTACACCTAAAATTATCCGAATTAGCTTTCATAGTCAGCCTAAACACGCCGACTTTTTGGGGCTTTTTATCTAATATTTTTTTAGATATAAAACTTTTTCTTGTTTTATTAGATTCTACTATTGCCTTAATTAAATTATTAGGAGTGTTAGAAAAACTGGCAAGTAACTGCTTTGAATCTTTTGGCAAGCAATAACCGCCGTATCCAAAAGAAGGATTATTATAAAAATTACCTATTCTGTCATCTAAACATACGCCCTTTATAATTTGTTGAGCATTTAAATCGTTTACCATTGCAAAAGAATCTAATTCGTTAAAAAAAGCGACTCTCATTGCTAAATAGGTATTTGCAAAAAGCTTTACCGCTTCCGCTTCTAGAGTACCTATAACCATAGTTTCAACGTCGGGCTTTAAAGAACAACTTTTTAAAATTTCGGCAAAATTTAATGCAGTTTTATATGAATCTTTATCGTTCACTTGCGTTCCGACTATTATACGCGAAGGAAATAAATTATCGTATAAAGCTTTGCCTTCCCTTAAAAATTCGGGACAAAAAATTATACGCTTGTTTTTATATAAATTTATTGCCTTTTGCGTATATCCCATAGGAACGGTAGATTTTATTACCATAACGCCTTTCGCATTTATTTTAGATACCGATTTTAAAACGGAATCAACGCTTGTCGTATCGAATTTATTTACCGAATCGTCATAATTGGTAGGGGTGGCAATAATAACGTAATCGGCGTCTAAAACCGCGCTTTGTAAATTAGTTGTCGCCTTTAAATTTAATTGTTTTTTAGACAAAAAATCCGTTATTTCTTTATCTTCTATCGGAGATATTTTATTGTTTACGTTGTCAACCTTTTCTTGAATAACGTCAACTGCGGTTACAGAATGTTTTTGAGAAAGCAAAACAGCCATACTCATTCCCACGTATCCCATACCGATAACTGAAATTTTTAACATATTTATTTAAACGCCTAATTCCCTTTTAAAATATTCTATCGACTTTTTAAGCCCTTCTTCAAACGATACGCGTGGTTCCCAATTTAAAAGTCGCTTTGCCTTTGTTATATCGGGTCTGCGTTGTCTGGGGTCGTCGCTTGCCTTTTCTAAAAATACTATTTTAGATTCGGTAGGCAATGTTTTTATTATTTGTTGAGCGACTTCTAAAACAGTACGCTCGTTAGGATTGCCTATATTTACGGGTTCGTCTACCCTTTCTTGTTTTTCGGTTAATTTTACTATTCCCTCTAACGTATCTTCTACAAAGCAAAAGCTTCTTGTTTGTTTACCGTCTCCGTAAATGGTAATATCTTTATTTTCAAGGGCTTGAACGACGAAATTAGAAATAATTCTGCCGTCTTCTATACTCATATTGGGTCCGTAAGTATTAAAAATTCTTACAACCCTTACGTTTACGCCGTAAGTTCTTATATAATCGAAAATTAAACTTTCCGCAGACCTTTTACCCTCGTCATAACAAGACCTAATGCCTATCGGATTTACATTGCCCCAATAAGATTCGGGTTGGGGATTTACCAAACAATCCCCGTAAACTTCGGAAGTGGACGAATGCAGTAAAACGGTTTTTGTTCCGACAATTGCATTTAATAAATTTCTAACCCCCAAAACGCACGTTTCCCAAGTCATTATAGGTTCGGCTTGATAATGCACGGGGGATGCGGGACAAGCAAAGTTATATATATAGTCAGCGTTTATTTCTTGTAAAACAGATATAATTTTTTCATCCCTTATATCAGCTTGAATAAATTTCACGTTAGAATCGTTTAAATAATCTTGTATGTTTTTTAATTTTCCCGTATATAAATTATCTATTACAAAAATTTGAACGTCTTTTTTTTCTTTTAATAGTTTTATAAGCATATTGCTACCTATAAAACCGGCGCCGCCTAATATTACAACTTTCATACTCTATCCTTATTTCTTGCGTTAAGTTATTTTAAAAATCAATTTTGTATATTAAAAGTTTACGTTAAGTATAAATACCAAAAATATTTTACCCAGGTTAGAAAACATCTAAAATATCTTTTTTCATTTTTTAATTGTTTTAAACGCAATTTAACGTTACGTTTTCTTTGAATTTTATTTTTTTGTTTTTCATCGCTTTTTAACTTTTTTCTAAACTTATCGGGTGCGGAAGTATAAATTAAATATTCGGAATAAATTTTAGTCATATTACCGCGTTCCCTTCTATATGCCTTATCTAACGGCTGTTCAAATATGTATTTTATAAAATTGTCTAACTCTTTTTCTTTATTTACAACGTAATTTTCATCGTTAAAAATAGGTTGATTAAGCATTTTTAAATAGGCGTCGTCGTCATTATCCAAAGCTTTTACCACTTCTAAAACTTCATCTAAAGAATTATAATCGGAACAATTTATAAACGCATTTTTGTTAAAAACGTTATTTACGGAGTCGCTTCCGTAAAAAATAGGTATTGTATTAGCGCGAAAGGCGTCCCAAATTTTTTCCGATAAATATCCGTTATTATAAGACCCTTCCACTATAATGGAAAATTTTGTTTTTTTCTGAAAATCGTTTTTAGTCCCAAAATAAGTCGCCACTTCCCCGTTCGGCATGTTGTTTAAATATGCTCCGCTGGCATCAACCCTTTTGTATTCGCTTAATTTATTAAATAACTTAGCTCTCATTCCGTCGGGTAATTCATGTCCGAAAATAAAATTTGCAAATTGCGTTTTAGACTTTAAAACGCTTTTATCGTTTTCACGCCTGTTTACGGTTTCAAAATATTCCTTATGCCCCATAAACCCCGGCAAAGAAAGATGCCTGCCTTTATATTCTAACGGAAAAACCGATATGGCATAATCTATATAATTAAAATCGGGTATGTAAGGTTCCCCCGAAAACATAATTCTGACTTGCGGATATTTACAAAACTCGTAAAAATCAAAACAACTACAAAAAATATAATCGGCATCTTCGGATTTTTCGCATATTTGTAAATCGTAAAACTTTTTTATTACGTCTATAATATAATTTCCTTCCCACTCAAAAGAACTATACATTCCTACAAATTTTATTTTTACAGTTTTTTTCATGCGATTTTTCCCCAAAACAATAAATACTATTATTTTTTATATTTAAAATAAACGTTATACTCTTAAATTTTATCAAAAAAAAGATATTTCGTCAATAATCTTAAAAATATATTTATCTTTTTCGACGATTTTTCTAAATATTTTACTTTATTTTTGTTTTTTATAAAATTACCATTTCATTTTTACATAAACTTTACGTTTTCTTTACCATAATAGGTGTGTATTTCAAAAAAAAAGAAGCTAAAATGTAGTCGAACAATAAAAAAGGAGATTAAAAAAAATGAAGAAAAAAATTTTAAGCATGCTTACCTGTTTGTTAGCTTTTGTATTAAGTTTAACTGCTTTTACTGCTTGTGGTAAAAAAGGTAACAACAAAAACATCGTTGCCGTTGTAAGAGAAGACGGAAGCGGAACTAAAAGCGCATTTATGGAGATATTAGGTCTAAAAGGAAAATCTGACGTTGACGGAGCTATTGTAGGATACGGCACGGCGGGAATGCTTACCGCAGTAAAAAATAATTCGAACGCAATCGGATACGACAGCTTAGGATACGTTACGAGCGAAGTTAAAATTTTAACGGTTAACGGAGTTGCACCTTCTAGCGAAACGATTAAAAACGGAACGTACAAAATTTCAAGACCGTTATCGATTGTGTACCAAGAAGCCAAATTAACCAATAATACAAATAAAAAATATCTCGAATTTTTAAAAAGTTCCGAAGCACAAACAATAATTTCCGAAAACGGTTATATTACAAATGTAGACAATGCTACTAATTACGTTCCGGAAGAAGGTTTAAGTGGCCAAATAGATTTAAGTGGAAGTACTTCCTTACAACCTTTAATGGAAAAACTTGCAGCTAAATTCGAAGCATTGCAATCGGGTGTTAAAGTTACTGTTGCAGGCGGTGGTTCGGGAACGGGCTATAACAACGCAAAGAAAGGGGTTGGCGACTTTGGAATGATTAGTGAGACATTTAACAGCGCAAAAGCAGATAATTGCACATATTATACGGTTGCTCTAGACGGAATTGCCATAATAGTAAACAAGAAAAACAATATAAACGATATATCTCTTGATAATTTAAAAGGTATTTTCAATAAAGATGACCAGATTAAAACTTGGGATAAAATCTAAACCACTATGATAAAAATTTACAAATTTATTCAAACAAGAGAAAAGATAATGAAAATTCTCTTTATACTATGCGCAACGTTTTCAATAATTGCGCTAGCTACTATAACAATATTTTTAGCTATAAACGGAATTCCGTTTATAGCTAAAATTGGAATTAAGGACTTTTTGTTTTCTGAAAACTGGGGTCCTCTTAATACCAACCCGACATATGGGATATTGTCTATGTTAGTATGCTCGCTTTACGTTACGGCGTTATCCGTTTTATTCGGCGTAGGAATAGGACTTTTCACGGCGATAGCTTTATATAAATTTGTACCGAAAAAATTTGTCGGAATAATTTCTTATACAATAAATCTTTTAGCGGGAATTCCCAGCGTAATATACGGATTGTTCGGGGCGGAAATAATAGTTCCGTTTTTGCAAGATTACGTTTCCCCTACCGGCGTAGGCTACGGAATATTTGCAACGAGCATAGTTCTTGCAATAATGATTTTACCCACTATCGTAAGCGTAAGCTTAGACAGTTTGCGTAGCGTTCCCAAAGAATATTACGAAAACGCTTTGGCGCTTGGCGCAACGAAAGAACAATCGGTATTTAAAGTCGTAGTTCCGTCGGCTAAAAGCGGAATTTTAGCGGGAGTCGTATTAGCGATTGGTAGAGCGATTGGCGAAACTATGGCGGTTATTATGGTTATAGGAAACAGTCCGTCTATGCCGAAAAGTCTTTTTCAATCCACTAGAACGATGACGGCAAACATAGCCTTAGGCGCAATGGAAATGAGCGGGGACGCTTTAAAGGCGCTGATAGCAACGGGCGTTATATTATTCGTTTTCGTACTTTTGTTAAATTTAAGCTTTTCTTTACTTAAAGAAAAAAAGGAAAAAAGATGAAAAAACACAACGTAGGAAAAACAATTTGTTTTTCACTAAAAATTTTAAGTATAATTTCAACGTTTTTTTCCGTAATTGCTCTTTCTGCGATAATTTTTTACGTTATAAAAAACGGAATAGGAAATTTATCGTTATCACTTATCTTTAGCGAAAGCGGAAATAAACCGACAATACTACCCGCAATTTTAGGAACTTTACATTTAATTTTAATTTCGGTCGTAATAGCAGTGCCTATCGGCGTAGGAAGTGCGGTATTTTTGGTAGAATACGCTAAAAATAAAGGTAAGTTCGTTAAAATAATTAGCGTTGCCACCGAAACTTTGGCGGGAATTCCGAGTATCGTTTACGGATTGTTCGGCTACCTTATTTTCGTAGTAGCGTTTAAAATGGGATATACGATTTTAGGCGGTGGTTTTACCCTTTCTATAATGATACTACCCCTAATAGTTCGTTCTACGCAAGAAAGTTTACTTTCCGTTCCGAACGGTTTAAGGGAAGGCGCGTTGGCGCTTGGGACAAGCAAGGTTAGAACAATTTTTAAAGTAATCCTACCGTCTTGCGCAAGCGGAATAGTTACTTCTATAATTTTGGCGATAGGAAGAGTCGTTTCCGAAAGCGCTGTTTTAATTTTAACGATAGGAATGGTAACGAATAAAATGCCTCAAAACGTTTTAATGCCGGGAACGAGCCTAGCGTTAGACATATACTATTTTGCAAACTACGGACTAATGAAAGAAGCAACCGCTACTAGCGTAGTTTTATTGATTTTGGTTATTTTAATCAACTTATCGGCGAACTTAATAGGAAAAGCAATAAAAAAGAGAACGGGAGAATTTTAAAATGGATAAATTTTTTAACAGCACTAAAATAAACGTAAAAGATTGTAATTTGTATTACGGAGATTTCCACGCTTTAAAAGACGTTAACATAGAAATTCCCGAAAAAAACGTTACGGCTTTTATAGGTCCGTCCGGTTGCGGAAAATCAACTTTTTTAAAGACTTTTAACAGAATGAACGATTTAGTAGAAAACTGTAAAATTACGGGCGAATTTAAAATAGGCGATACGGACATATACGCAAAATCTACCGACGTAACGTTGCTTAGGAAAAACGTTGGAATGGTATTTCAAAAGCCTAACCCGTTTCCTATGAGCGTTTACGATAACATAGCTTTCGCCCCGAGAACGTTTGGAATAAAAAAGAAAAGCGAACTTGACGATATTGTCGAAAGTTCTTTAAAAAAAGCCGGACTTTGGGAAGAAGTTAAGTTAAGACTCAGAAAAAGTGCATTAGGACTAAGCGGTGGTCAACAGCAACGTCTTTGCATTGCAAGAGCTTTGGCGGGAAGCCCGGAAATTCTTTTGATGGACGAACCTACTTCTGCCCTCGACCCTATCTCGACGGGAAAAATTGAAGAATTGATAGATGAACTTAAAAAAGACGTTTCCATTATTATAGTTACGCATAATATGCAACAAGCAACCAGAATTGCGGATAAAACGGCGTTCTTTTTGTTAGGCGAACTAATAGAATACGACGATACCGAAAAATTATTCTCTTCCCCGAAAAATCCTAAGACCGAAAATTATATTACGGGAAGATTTGGTTAAAAACTTGAAATTTTAAGGAGAATAAGGTAAAATGAGTATAAGAAATAAATACGAAGCCGAATTAAACATTTTTTATAGTAAAATAATAGAAATGTGCAGGAAAAGCGAGCTTGCGATAGAAAAATCCATAACTGCTTTAAAAACAAGAAATTTCGATTTAGCTAAACAAGTTATTTCGGAAGACAAAGATATAGACAATCTTGAAAAAGACATAGAACAAGATTGCCTTAAAATTTTATTGTTGGAACACCCCGTTGCAAGCGATTTTAGGGAGATTTCCGCAGGTCTTAAAATGATTACGGATTTAGAAAGAATTGCCGACCAAGCTTCCGATATATCCGAAATTACCTTGCAATTCGGTAAAGAAAAATTTATTAAAGAACCCGAACACATTGCCCTTATGGGAAAAATCGTAATAGGAATGGTAAAAGACGGCGTTCATAGCTATATAAATAAAGACGTGGAAACGGCAAAACAATTAAACAAAATAGACGATAAAGTTGACGAACTTTTTGAAACGGTTAAAAAAGATTTAGTCGAACTTATTAAACAAAATGCCGATAATGCCGACCAAGCTATTTTATTTATGATGATTGCCAAATACCTAGAACGTATAGGCGACCACGCCGTAAATATAGGCGAATGGGCGGAATATTCCGTTACGGGAAATAGATTCGGTTAAGGAGAAATTATGACCACTAAACCTTTAATTTACGCAGTTGACGACGAAAAATCTATTAAAGAAGTGTATTCTTACGCTTTGGATAGCGCAGGTTTTTCGGTAGAATGTTTTTCTAATTCGACAGAATTATTTTCAGCCCTTGAAAAAAAGATGCCCGATTTAATTTTATTAGACGTTATGCTTGACGGCGAAGACGGTTTTTCGATTTTGGAAAAGCTTAGAAAAAACGTTTCTACAAAAAACTTACCCTGCATTATGGTTTCGGCTAAAACTCAGGAAATAGATAAAGTTAAAGGTTTAAATTTAGGCGCAGACGATTACATTTCTAAGCCTTTTGGAATTATGGAATTAGTAGCGCGAATCAATGCAAAATTAAGAACGGTAATAAAAAGCTGTTTTACTTACAAAGATATAGTCATAAACGACGAAATTAGAAAAGTAACGGTAAACAATCAAAACGTAACTTTAACTTTAAAACAATACGAATTACTAAAACTTTTGGTTTTAAATTCTGAAAAAGTTTTAAAAAGAGATGAGTTACTAGACACGATTTGGGGCGAAAATTACGGAGAAACGAGAACTTTGGATATTCATATTGCCGATTTAAGAAAAATTCTTTGCTCTTCTTGTGCCGAAATTCAAACCGTTAGAGGAATAGGATATATTTTAATATGAAAAAGAAAATAATATTATTTAATTTTATAATTATTACTCTTTCCCTACTTGCAACCTTTTTCTTCGGAATTAAAATAAATAAAAATTCCCACTTAAAAGAAGCAAAGGAAAAAGTAACGCAAATTACGCAAATTTTAGCCCAAAACTATACCGACGAAAAAACAGCCACTACTTCTGTTCCCGACAACGTAAGAGTTACAATAGTAGCTAGTTCAGGTGAAGTTTTAACTGATAGTAGTCAAGACATCTCCAAAGAAGACCACCTACAAAGGGAAGAAATTATTTCCGCCTTACAAGGAAAACCTAAAGCGGTAAAACGTTATAGTAGAACACTTAAAAAAGATATGGTGTACTACGCGTTAAAAGTACCCGTAGACGGCGAATATGCGCCTTTTGTTTTCGTTAGAGTCGCAATCCCCGTCGAAAATGTTAACTCATATGTTTTAGGAACTATTCCGCCTATTATTTACGTTTTAATTGTTACCCTTACCATTTCTTTTATAGCAAGCTATTTTGCAACGAACAGTTTAGTTAAACCTTTAAAAGAAATAAAATCCAAACTTACAGCAGTTAGTAACGGCGTTTATAAAGAAATAATACCTATGTCTTCCGATAAAGAAATAAACGAAATGCTTACGGAAATAAATTCTATAAGCGAAAAATTAGAAGACAACATTAAATCCGCAAACCAAGATAACGAAAAACTAAATTACTTGTTAAACAACATTACAGATGGAATAATCGTTTTAAACGAAAAAGGAACTATAACGATAGCCAACAAAATTACAACTTGGCTTTTCGACATAAAAGACTGTGTTGGCAAAAATTACTCTATTTTAACTTTAAACAGTAACTTTTTAGAAGAAATAAGTAATTCTTTAAAGAATAAAACGGACGGTATTTTTGAAACGGAAATAAATTCTAAATACTATAACGTAACCGTAAAAGCCTTAGAAAACAATTTAACGATAATAGTTTTATCAGACATAACCGCAGTTAAAAATGGCGAAATTACAAGAAGCGAATTTTTTGCAAACGCAAGCCACGAACTTAAAACTCCGCTTACCGCAATTAAAGGGTTTAACGAAATAGTCGCCTTAAAAACAAAGGACGAAGAAGTTAAAAAACTCTCCGACAAAATTGAAAAAGAAACGGATAGAATAATTCTTCTTATAAACGATATGTTAAACTTATCTAAACTGGAAGCTTTAAAATCTCCCGTTTTGGAAAACGTGGATTTAAACGCAGTTAGTCAGGAAGTAACCGAAAGTTTATCGTCGCTATCTAAGCAAAAAAACATTAAAGTTACGATAGAAGGAACGGCAAACGTTTTAATGGAAAAAGAACATTCTATCGAACTTATAAAAAATTTAGTAGAAAACGCTATACGTTATAATCATAAAAACGGCAACGTAAAAGTTATTTTATCAGAAAACGAAAAACAATCTATTTTAATCGTTTCCGATGACGGAATAGGCATAGACGAAGAAAATCAACAAAGAATTTTTGAAAGATTTTACCGTGTAAACAAATCTCGTTCAAGAGAAACGGGCGGAACGGGATTAGGTCTTGCAATAGTAAAACACATTTGCACACTTTACCACGCGGAACTATCGTTAAAATCTAAACTCGGCGTTGGCACAACTATAAAAATTGTCTTTAATAAATAATTTTTATAACAATGAAAATGTATTTTTATACGATACGTTTTTTAAATAACGATATAACTAAACTTATAATAATTCTTTAACGCAACGAATAAATTTCGTTGCGTTTTTTAATGGATTCAACCAACGGTTAAATTTTATAAAGTCAACTCTATATTTTTTATATAATTTTAGCGATTTTAATGTTTTTTAAGAAATGATAAGGTATTTTAATAAATTCAACTAACAGTTTAACGGTAAATCAACTTTTTATCTACAAATTCAACTAATGGTTTAACGATAAATATTTTCATTTTGCCCGTTTTGTGGTATGATTTTAAGCGAAAGGAGAACAGAATTTATGGCAAATTACGGAGCAGTAATACAAAAATTAAGAAAAGAAAAAGGTTATACGCAAGGCGATTTAGGAAATATGTTAAACGTTTCCGCGCAGGCGGTATCTAAATGGGAAAAAAATTTATCTCAACCTGATTTAGATACCATCCAAAGCCTTACTACTGTTTTTAACATTAGCATAAACGAATTTATGGAATTAAGCAACGAAGATGAATTACCTTCTCAAATTTTACCGAAAGAGTTACCGAAAGAAGAACCTACCGAAAAAGTTTTACAAGATGAAATAACAGTTAGTGACGCTTGCCAAGAAGATAATATTTCTACAAACTCAAACAATTCGGAACAAAAAACTACTGAAAACGAAAAAGAAAAATTATCTACACCCGCACAAAATGAAAATGCAATTTTAGAAGCAACAGGTAAAACGAACGGCTGGCTTTTATTTGGGTTTATTGCAGGTATAATATTAGGTATTTCTTGTATGGTTTATTTAATCCTTATAAAATATAACGTCGCTATTTCGATTTTAAGCGGTTACGCATTATTTGCCCTAATCGCATCTATCGGACACGATTGCTACGGAGACGACGTTTTATTTTGGGGATGGCATAAATCTATTGATATACCAGGGGTAATTTTTTCGTTGGACGTAGACGGAATTATGTTTTTAATAGCTTATAAAATAATTATCGCACCATTACTTACGTTATTCTTATTTTTATTCTTCGGATTACTCGGAACGATAGGGGCTTTACTTGTTTCCGCCGTTACTTATCCTTTCTTTATTCCGAGAATGATAAGAGAAACTTTTAAAGGCGAAGAATAAAAATTAAAAGAAAATATTAAAAAAAATATATATTAAAGGAGAAAAATTGTGAAAAAAATTATTATTGTCGTCACACTTGCATTATCTTTACTTTTTTCCGTAGGATTTGTTTCTTGCGAAAATAACGACCAAACGAATTCTTCCGTTACGTCTACAACTTCCGATTCTTTAAACAATAACGGTTCAAGCAGTAGCAAAAATAGCGAAGAAGTAGAACAAGCAAAAAATGAAAAACAAAATTTACTAAGTGAATATTATGTTCAAAACACAAAAGAACTAACCGCCGAACAAAAACTTACCGCGGAAATTTCTTATAATTTTGTTTTACAACAACTTAATAATTTTAGAGGTACGGTTGACGAACTTAACGCAAAATACAATGAAATTTATTTAAAATTGCAAGAATCAGTCAACCTAATAAAATCTACCGCGTCTACCCTAGCCGAAATTAAAGACAAAGCAAAAAAAGAATTAGAACTTATATATAATTCCGTTTTAGCTTACGCAAATAATAGTCAAGCTCAATTAAGTGCTTTATACGATAGCGTTTTAGAGCAAATAGAAAACGCTACGGAAGACTCAAAAAGCCAAATTACGAATGCCGTTACGGAATTTAAAAGTTATATATACGAATACGTTAAAAACGTAATTACGCTTACTACGGAAGATATTAAAACGCTTGCAAATAATGCATTAAACGTTTTAGAAAAAAAGGCTTTAAAACAACTTGAAAATTATGAAGATTTAAAAAACAATATAATTACTTTTTACGAAGAACAAAAAGAAAAAATAAATTCTTATAACGAACAAGAAATAAAAGAACTGATTTCCGACACCATTTCTTCCGTTAAAGGCAAGCTTGAAGAAGTTATAAAAGAAAAAATTAACGAATTTAAGCAAGAAGTTATTCTAAAAATAAATAATCTTTACAACTCTACCATTGATAAAATTTCCGACGAAGAAATTAAAGCTGAATTAGAAAAACTTCGCAACGATACACAAATAAGTTTAGATAAAGTTACCGATTTGGATTCCGCAAAAACGAGTTTTGACGAAATATCTTCTTCCTTTAATACCGCAACGACAAATATTATCGCAAAAGCTTTAAACAAGTTAAAAAGCGAAACGTTAAAAAAATTAGACGATTTATACAATCCTTTATCGGCAAAAATTAGCGATGAAACCATAAAAACAGAGCTAGATAACGCTTATTCACAAGCAAAAGTAAGTTTAAATAATATTGAAGATTTAGACTCGGCTAAACAAAGCGCGGAAGAAATTTATACAACTTTTTCCGAAACCGCAAAGAGTGTTATTACAAAAATACTAAACAATTTAAAAACGTCGGCAATAAATAGTTTAGATAAATTCTACACCCCTGCTTCTAATTTAATTTCCGATAACGAAATTAAAAATAGATTATACGAAGCTTATAATAATTCAAAAAACAGTTTGAATAACGTTACCGATTTAGATACGGCAAAAACTGCTATGCAAGAAATTGTAGACGAATTTACAACGGTAGGCAAAAAAATTTTTGTACTTTTCTTGCAAAAATTAAAAAATGAAGCAATAAATAAAGTAAACGATTTTTACGGCACGGTAAGCGGTGAAATTTCCGACGAAGAAATTAAAAACGAACTTGATAAGGCTTATAATATATCCTTAACTAATTTAAACTCCGTAACAGATTTGGATAGCGCTCAAACTGCCCTAAAAAGTATTGTAGACAACTTTACCACTGCTACGAAAAATATTATAAATAAAGTTTTAAATAAATTTATAGAAAAATATAAAGGCGAGTTAAAAGTAATTTACGACAACATTAGTAAGCCCTTGTCAACCGACGTAAAAACCGAACTTGAAAAGCTTTATAATAACGCCGTTTCAGGTTTTGAAAATGCTAAAACAAAAAAAGATTTAATAAACGTTTTAAACACGTTTAAAGACGACGCTAAAACTTACGTTGTAGAATCTTTAAACGAAATATTTATTAAAATGGGCAGTAAGCCTGACGTTTGGGCCTATCTACCAACGACGTTTAAACCTGAAAATAGAATTGTAGCTACGTCAACCTTACCGACGTACGAAGATCTTACCGATATTTCTACCATTCCTACAAATTACATAGGAAAACAACTTAACGTTGTTTACACTGTATTCAACAAAACGGACGTAGCTTTAAATTACGTTAATAAAGTTTACGACGTTTTAAATAAAGTCGAAGAAATGTATAACAGCATATTTGAAAATTCCGACGGAAAAAACATCGTGTTAAATGCGGGCGAATTTAATTTAACTTTAATTCTTACCCAAACAAAATACGAAATTTCTACCAAAATTTCAGGCGTAGAATTGTACGTTTACTCTAACCTTACGACTAACGATTTCGGAGCAAGAATACAATTATCCGAAAGTAACATTATAAAATATAACGTAACTGATTCGTCTATAAAAATGGCTTATAGCATTTTAAATTCTTCTATTTGCCAAGTAACGCTTGAAAAAGATAGTAGCAATAACGTTGTAGGATATATTTATGAAACGTTAGGATTAGGTGAAACCGAAATTAAGTCCACTAGCGCGTATTTAACCGTAAAAGACGGCTACACTACCGTAGTAGGAAATAAAGGAGATTTTATTCCCACAAGCGGTGGAATAAATTGCGAAGTATACGAAAATTCTACGGGCAACTACGTCGGAAGCGAAGTATCCGAAACATTTAAAAGTAATCAATACGACACTTTATGGTATAACCTAAAAGATATTGGCGGAATTACCACTATTAAAAAAATAGACGAAGCTAACGGAGTAAATCCGGATACGATTTATATAAACGGTTGTTCTACCGAAAGTATTCATTCGATGTTGGTTTCTCTTACAAATCCTTCTAGAAGATTCGATATAGAATTTAAAACAGTTTACGCATTTACTTACAACGCCGAAACGGAAGAATACGAAATAGTAGAATTCGAAGTTCCTATGATGTTTATTCAAGAATCGCAAGAAGAAACTTTTGCAACCGATTTTGAAAATAAAAATACAAAATCGGTAGAAACTGACAGTATATCGATTAAGAGTACCGACGAAGCAAAAAATGCTATAAAATACGGTTATCATACTTTAGTCGAAAATTACAAGGAAATTAAAGACTCCGTAAGCTATCAGTCAATTATAGATTATTGTAACGAATAATAATTTTTACCTTAAAATTTCATTGTTATTTTAATTACAACCTAATACTTTTGACAAAACGCATTTAACGAACTTTAATTATTTTACAAACCAATATTTTACAAACGAAGACCCCCGATTTCGGATTTTCCGAAATCGGGGGTTATTTTTTTAGATTTTAAAATTTTTTTTAAATAATCAGTAGTTGTAAATTTTTATTTTTTTAACGTAAGAAAATTTTAAAATAAAGTAATTTTAAAAAATACTTTTTACGCTCTAAACTCATTTTTAGAAATTTTTTCGCCGTCGATAATTACAGCAAAAAATATTTAAAATTTACTCCCATTCGATTGTCGCGGGGGGCTTGCTCGTTATATCGTAAACTACCCTGTTTACACATTTTACTTCGTTTACTATTCTCGACGATATTTTTACTAATACGTCGTGAGGAATATCCGCCCAGTCGGCAGTCATTCCGTCAACGGAAGTAACCGCTCTTAAAGCGACGGTATAATCGTAAGTTCTTTCGTCGCCCATTACTCCTACGGAGTGCATTCCCGTAAGAACGGCAAAATATTGCCAAATTTTTTTATCTAGTCCCGCTTTTGCAATTTCTTCCCTGAAAATATAATCGGCTTCTTGTACGATTTCTATTTTCTTTTTGGTTATATTACCTATTATTCTTACTGCAATTCCGGGTCCCGGGAACGGTTGACGATTAACGACGAATTCGGGTAAGCCGAGTTCTAACCCGAGCACCCTTACTTCGTCTTTAAAAAGTAGTCTTAAAGGTTCGATAATTTCTTTAAAATCAACTACCGACGGAAGTCCGCCGACGTTGTGATGGCTTTTTATTACCGCGCTTTTGCCAAGTCCGCTTTCTATAACGTCGGGATAAATAGTTCCCTGTACTAAAAAATCTACCTTACCTATTTTTTTGGCTTCTTCGCTGAATACGTCGATAAAAGATTTACCTATAATTTTTCTCTTTTTTTCGGGTTCTTTTACGCCTTGTAAAGCTTTTAAAAAATATTTGGAAGCGTCTACCTTGATTAAATTCATTCCCATTTGGTCGTGGAAAACTTCCATAACTTCTTTGGCTTCGTTTTTACGGAGTAAGCCGTGGTCAACGAATATACAAGTTAAATTTTTGCCTACCGCTTTGTGAACGAGAGTTGCAACTACTGCGCTGTCAACTCCACCGCTCATTGCGCATAGTACTTTTTTATCCCCTACTTTTTCTCTTATTTTTTTAATTTGTTCGCCGACGAAATCACTCATTTTCCAGTCGCCTTGCGCAAAACAAACTTTATATAAGAAATTTTTTAAAATTAAATCGCCTTGACGGGTGTGTACGACTTCGGGATGAAATTGTACCGCGTAAATTTTTCTTTCTTGATTTTCGTAAGCGGAAATTTTACACGTTTGGGTGCTAGCCGTTATTTTAAAACCTTGCGGTAATTCTACAACTTGGTCGGTATGACTCATCCAGCAAACGCTTTCTTTATCCATTCCGTCAAAAATAACGCTATCGCCGTAAGATATTTTTTGTTTTCCGTACTCTCTTATTTCCGCGTGCGCTACTTTTCCGCCGAGTTCGTAAGCGGTTAGTTGCATTCCGTAGCAAATTCCTAAAACGGGAACGCCTAGCGAAAATATTTCTTTATTTACCTTTGGAGCTTCGGGAGCGAACACGCTTGACGGACCGCCCGTAAAAATTATTCCTATCGGATTATAACTTTTAATTTTTTCGATAGAAGATTCTGCGGAAATAAGTTCCGCATATACATTTAAATTTCTGACTCTACGAACAATTAGTTGATTATATTGTCCGCCGAAATCGATTACTAAAACGGTTTGATGTTGCATTTTTAAAATTCCTTTGTTTTCTATAAAAAAATATACATTTTTCGCTATTTTTTGTCAAGTTAATAGCTACACAATTTTATTTTTTTAAAGCGTTTTTTATAAGCCCTTTAAACAAAGGATGCGGTTTATTAGGACGCGATTTGAATTCAGGATGGAATTGTACCCCAACGAAAAATTTACAAGCAGGATTTTCTATTGTTTCTACTATGTATCCGTCGGGAGATGTTCCGCCGATTACAAGTCCTTTTTCGGTAAGTAAATCCCTATAATCGTTATTAAATTCATAGCGATGTCTATGTCTTTCGTAAATTTCGGTTTGCCCGTAGCACTCGTATAACTTAGTATCTTCTTTTATTTTACAAGGATATGCGCCCAACCTTAAAGTACCGCCTTTATTGACTTGTTCGTTTTGGTCGGGAAGGAAGTCTATAACTTTATTTTTAGATTGACTATCGAATTCCCCCGAATTTGCGTCTTTTAATCCGCAAACGTTACGAGCAAATTCTATTACCGCGGTTTGCATACCTAAACATATTCCTAAATAAGGAACGTCGTTTTCCCTCGCGTATTTAGCGGATATAATTTTTCCTTCTATCCCCCTATTGCCGAATCCGCCGGGAACGAGAATACCGTCCGCGTCTTTTAATACTTTTGCAACGTTATCTTCGGTTAAAGCTTCGCTGTCCGTCCATAAAATGTTGACGTTTGCCCCATAATAATATCCTGCGTGCCTTAACGCTTCCGCAACGGATAAATACGCGTCGTGTAAAGCAACGTATTTGCCGACTATCGCTATATTGACCTGTTTATCCGGGTGTTTTATCTTATTCACCATTTCCGCCCACTCGGTTAAATCGGGTTCGGGAGTAACTAAACCGAGTTCCCTACAAACAACTTTTGAAAAGTTGCTTTTTTCCAGCATTAAAGGAGCTTCGTATAGTGTAGGCAACGTAATATTTTCTATTACGCAATCTTTTTTAACGTTGCAAAAAAGCGAAATTTTATTAAAAATATTTTCTTCTAATTCTTCGTCGCAACGAAGTATTATTATGTTTGGATTTACGCCCATTCCCTGCAATTCTTTAACCGAATGTTGCGTGGGCTTACTTTTATGTTCGTCGCTACCCGACAAAAACGGAACTAGCGTAACGTGAATAAACAAGCTGTTTTCCTTGCCGACTTCCAGCGAAATTTGACGAACGGCTTCTAAAAACGGTTGCGATTCTATATCGCCTATCGTTCCGCCGATTTCCGTTATTATTACGTCCGCGTCCGACTCTCTTCCGACGTGATATACGAATTCTTTAATTTCGTTAGTTATGTGCGGAATTATTTGAACGGTAGAACCTAAATATTCGCCCCTTCTCTCTTTATTTAAAACATTCCAAAAAACTTTTCCCGTAGTTAGGTTGGAATATTTATTTAAATTTTCGTCGATAAATCTTTCATAATGTCCTAAATCAAGGTCGGTTTCCGCACCGTCTTCCGTAACGAAAACTTCCCCGTGTTGATAAGGACTCATAGTGCCGGGGTCTACGTTTATATAGGGGTCTAATTTTTGAGAAATTACTTTTAATCCCCTTGCTTTTAATAATCTCCCAAGCGACGCCGCCGTTATTCCTTTACCTAGTCCCGAAACGACACCACCCGTTACAAATATATATTTTTTCATAATTTCCTCTGTTATTTTTCAGTATTTAATTTTTCATAATCTTTTTTTATTTGCAAATGTAGTAATTCCAGTTTATTTCCAATTTGCAAAAAATTTAATTTCCGTACGTCTTTATTATTTCCAAAGCGACGCTTTTCTTTTTAACACACCTATCCATCGCCTGTTTTTCGATATATCGGTGGGCTTCTTCTTCATTAAACGCAAGTTTTGTGATGAGCAAAAGCTTAGCCCTGCTCTCTAACTTTATTTCTTCCATTTTTTCTTTAAGCGTTTCGGTTTTTTTAGCAAATCCCTTTAATCTTACGTTAGTAGCAACGCACATATTTATTCCTTGCGAAAACAACTGAATAGATAAAGGTTTAGGCAAACAATATACGCCTATTTTTTCCATATGATAAGAAACGCTGTCAAAAACGTCCGATTTTACTAGCGTTAAAACGCCTGTATAAGTATCTTTTACGATTTCTTCCGCAAGTTCCGTTCCGTACTCGTCTTTTAAAGGACAGTTTATAATTACTATATCGTAATCTCTATCCGCAAGCCGTCTGCGAGCTTCCGCTCCGCTGAAAACGAATTCGTTAGTAAAATTTTCACCTAAAAATCTTTTAAAGAACTCCGTTCCCTTTTCGGATGACGACACTGTCAGAACTTTTTTCTCCGACACGATTATCATCTTTTTAGTCCTTTAAAGAATTTATTATTTCAGTTGGTAAATATTTTTTAATAAAACTGCTTTCAAAAGCTAGTTTTCTAGCCGATTTTAAATCTTGCGGTAATTTTTCTAAACTTGAATTTTCAAACGCGTTTCCGATATTTTCTTCGGGTAAAACGCTTTTATTTTCTATTCCTTCGAGTCCTGCGTAAATTATTAAAGCATACGCAATATATACGTTTGCTTGCCCGTCGGGTGAACGAAGTTCAAATCTTTTTTTACCTTTCGTTGCGGGAATTCTAACTAAAGTAGACCTATTTTCTCTTGCCCACGATATAGTATTAGGAGCTTTTAATTCACCAAGTCTTAAATAAGATTGCTCGGTGGGATTTAAAAAACATGTTATATCTTTAATTCTCTTTAAAACGCCCGCTACGAAATTATCCGTAACGCTTTCTTCTACGCCGTTTAAAGAAACGTTTACATGTAATCCGCTTCCGCTTTTATTTTCCAAAGGTTTAGGTTCGAAACTAGCATAAAACCCGTTTTTGTTTGCAATAGACTGCGTTGCGTTTTTAAAAATTACGGCATGGTCGGCAGAAGATAATGCGTCCGAATACATAAAATCTATTTCGTTTTGTCCCGGACCTTCTTCGTGATGAGAACATTCGGGAGTAAGTCCCATTTCTTCTATCGTTAAACAAATTTCTCTACGAACGTTTTCGCCCTTATCTTTTGGCGCAACGTCCATATACCCTGCGTTGTCGCAAGGTTCGTTAGTTTTATTGCCGTTTTCGTCAAGTTTAAATAAATAAAATTCGAATTCCGTTCCGAAATTAAATTCAATTCCCTTTTGTTTAGCCTTTTCTATTGCATTTTTAAGGATATTTCTCGAATCGGCATTATACGGCGTTCCGTCGGGATTTTTTATATCGCAAAAAAGTCTTATAACCCTGCCGTGAGATGGACGCCAAGGAAGTAGCGTTAAAGTTGCGGGGTCGGGAAAAAGAAATAAATCAGACTTTTCAATCCCTTGAAAACCGTTTATTGCCGACCCATCGAACGAAATTCCGTTTTTAAACGCGTCTTCTAATCTATCGGGCATAATAGACGCGTTTTTTAAATTACCGTAAACGTCGCAAAACGCCAGTCTTATAAATTTAACGTCTTCTCTTTCAACGTACTCCATTACGTCTTGTACTAAATAACTCATTTTATTCTCCTATCCATAAAAAAGTCAATACATTTTAATTTTCAACGTATAACTGCCTATAAGGGTTGCTAGAATTTGGCGTTAAAACGTAAAAATTGTCGTGAATAAACGAATTTTTATCGTATCCAAACTTATCGCAAAAATTGTTTATATAAGGAATTATACATTGTAAATCTTCTTTTGTTGCCTTACTTACCTTAACTTGCGGTGGAAAATTATCAGGTAAATCGGGCGTTCTTAAAAATATTTTTCCACCGTGCATACCCGTACCGCAAAAGTTACCGACAATATTTTTTTCGTTGTTTTTGTTAAGTACGATTATGTAACCGCCCGCTTGATATTCACCTAAAAAACTGCCGGCTATACCGCCTATTACCATTACGGGGAATTTTTGCATATAGGCTTTCATATGAATTCCTACCCTATATCCCGCATTGCCGTTTACGTAAATTTCTCCACCGCGCATTGCGTATCCTAACGCGTCCCCCGCGTTGCCGTCTACCACGATAGAACCGCTATCCATAGTATCTCCCACGGCGTCTTGAACGTTGCCTTCTACGGTAATGTTACTACCCGACAAATACGCCCCTAGCGCATTCCCCGGTATGCCTTGTATAGTAATATTTTTACCCGACAACCCGCACCCTATAAAGCGTTGTCCCAAACAGTTTTTTATTAGTATATCATCTTTTTCGTTTCTTATCAATTCATTAAGCAAATCAAATTTAATATTTTTTGCATCAATTATTTTCATAGCCCTTTCTCCCATAATTTTTATACTTCCTTGGTAAGAATGTTTTCTCTTGCTTCCTTTGAAAAACAAATAAGTGCGGGTTCTTGTTTTATCGATTCGAAATCAATTTTTTCAAGCGGAATTTTTTCCCTTACGATAGACGTATAAATACCCGCTCTATCTACCTTTCCGATTAGTTTAAAGCCCTTTAAATATCCGTCTTTTACATAAAATTTTCTAATTCCGTCATCGTTATTTACGCAAATTTCTTTTCCTATATAACTGCCTGCGCTGATTATGTGTTTTCCAAAAAAACCTATACTGTTCATAGCTATGGATTTATTAAATGTAGCGTTTAATCCTGCCATATTTTTACCTGCCGTTTCGCCTTGATAATAAGCGTTAGGCAGTATTGCTATTATTTTTCTTTCGTTTGTGGTTTCGTCTACCGTTTCGCTACAATCTCCGCAAGCGTAAACGTCGGGAACGGTCGTAGCGCACTTTTCGTCTATTATAATTCCTCTATTTACTTCCGCGCCGATTTCTTTTGCTAAATTTACGTTTGGTCTTACGCCGACGGCGACGACTAATACGTCGAATTGTTCTTTTGTTCCGTCCGACAAAATAGCTTCGTTTTTATCGAAAGATTTTACGCTAACGCCTAAAAGAAATTTAATTCCCTTATCGGTCAACGCAGTTTCAACTACGTCGGCTTCTTCTTTTCCTAAAATACTAGGTAGAATGTGGTCGGCAAGATCTACTACCGTAATTTCTTTTACTTTTCCGACTAAACATTCCGCACACTTTAAACCTATTAAACCGGCGCCCATTATAAGCACTTTTTTATCTTTACTAATAACGCTTTGCAAGTATTTTGCGTCGTCCAAACTCATAAAAGTAGTTTTTTCTTTTACATTGTCTAAATTTTCGATAGGCGGAACAAACGGTTTAGAACCCGTTGCAATCATAAGTTTATCATAGTCGAATTTTTGTCCGTCGTCGGTTTCTACGAATTTATTTTCAGCGTCTATTTTAACTACTTTTTTCCCTAACACGGCGTTTACGTTATTTTCTTTATAAAAATCGTCGTTACGATATTTCATTTTTTCCAAAGTAGTTTTGCCTTGAATTAAATAAGAAATTAAAGGTCTAGAATAAGTATGATACTTTTCGTCAGATATTACAGTAATTTTTCCTATTTTATCTACGCTTCTTATTCCTTCTATCGTTCCGATTGCCCCTGCCGAATTTCCGATAATTACGTATTTCATATCTATCTCTCCTCAAAAACAATCGCACCGTTAGGACAGCCTTTTACGCAAGCGGGCTTTCCGCAGGAATTAGTTATACAAAGTTCGCATTTTTGCATTACACCGCTATCGCTTATAGATAAAGCCCCGTACGGGCAAACCAAAACGCACGTATAACAACCTATACACTTACTTTTATCGATTTCTTTTACGCCGTTTTCACAATGAATTGCGCCCGCTATGCAACTTTTTTCGCACAATGGTTCTTTGCAATGTCTACAAGAAACTGCGTAAGTTACGTTACCTTTTTCTTCTATTTTAATGTTCGGGCGAATGATTTTATCTTTTAAAGATAAATACATTGCTTTTCCGCCGATATTTGCGTACGCGCAGTTGTATTCGCACAATTTACAACCCAAACACCATTTTTCGTTTACGTATATTCTTTTCATTTTATTCTCCGGCGTGTTTTATTCCGAGTATTTGCAACTCTTTATCGGTAAGACCTACGCCTCTTAGCATAAGCCTGTTACCTTTTAAAGCTTCTATCGAATTTATTCCCATTCCGCCCATAAGCTCTTTGATTTCTCTATCCCAAGCGGTTAAAAGATTTACTAAGTTTTGACAACCTACGTCGGGATTTAAACGTTTTACGAGTTCGGGAACTTGCGTAGCTATACCCCAGTTACATTTGCCTTTTTGACAACTTCTGCACAAATGACAACCCATTGCGATTAACGCGGAAGTTGCGATATATACTGCGTCTGCACCCAAAGCTATTGCCTTTACGACGTCGCTACTGCTTCTTATAGAACCGCCTACAACCAAGGAAACGTTATCTCTTATTCCTTCTTCTCTCAATCTCGAATCTACGCACGCAAGCGCGAGTTCGATAGGAATTCCGACGTTATCTCTAATTCTTGTAGGAGCCGCGCCCGTTCCGCCACGGAATCCGTCTATTGCGATAATGTCGGCTCCGCTTCTTGCAATTCCGCTTGCGATTGCGGCGATATTATGTACGGCGGCAACTTTTACGATAATCGGTTTCTTGTACTCGGTAGCTTCTTTTAAAGAATAAACTAATTGTCTTAAATCTTCTATCGAATAAATGTCGTGATGCGGAGCAGGTGAAATTGCGTCCGAACCAACGGGAATCATTCTCGTTTTAGAAACGTCTTCGGAAATTTTTGCCCCTGGTAAGTGTCCGCCTATTCCCGGTTTTGCGCCTTGTCCCATTTTTATTTCGATTGCCGCGCCCGTTTCGAGATAATCTTTAAACACCCCGAATCTTCCCGAAGCAACTTGTACAATCGTATTTTTACCGTATTTATAAAAGTCTCTGTGAAGTCCGCCTTCGCCCGTGTTATAGTAAGTTCCGAGCATTTCGGAAGCCCTTGCCAAACTTTCGTGAGCGTTTTTGGAAATAGAACCGTAGCTCATTGCCGAAAACATAATAGGAAGCGATAAATTAAGCATAGGCGGTAATACGTTTTTAATATTGCCTTTATTATCCCTTACTATTTCAACGTTTCTTTTACCCAAGCTTACTTTTGTTTCCATAGGTTCTCTTAACGGATCTATGGACGGGTTGGTAACTTGCGAAGCGTTTATTAAAATTTTATCGAAATAAACGGGATATTTTTCGGGATTTCCCATACTCGACAACAAAACTCCTCCCGTTTTTGCTTGTTTATAAATTTCTTTTATATTTTGCGCGTGCCAGTTATCGTTTTGTTTAAAAGTTAAATCGCTTTTTACGATTTTTAAAGCCCTAGTTGGACAAAGCGTTACGCATCTATGACAGTTTACGCATTTCGTTTCGTCCGAAATCATAAAGCTTCCCTTTTCGGTTTTTACAAACGAATGAACTTCGTTTGCACATTGTCGTTCGCATACTCTACAACGAATACATCTTTCGTCGTCCCTTTTTACCTCATAATCGGCGTAAATATAATCGACCATACTTATTTGCCCTCCTCAAGTCTTACGATTACGGGTTCTCCACCCTTTGGCGCCCAAACATTATCAACTTCGGGACTCATTTCCCTAATTGCACACTCTTCGCTTGCGATATATACCGTGTCGCCTTTTTCTCCAACTACCATCGAACGAAGTTTTAATCTATCGTTCAACGCCATAAGTCCACCGTTAAATCCGAGTATTATAGAAAAAGGACCTGTAATCAGTAGCGAAGGAAAAGCTTTTCTTAAAAACGTTAGTTTTTCTCTTTCTTCCTGCGGTTTGTTTTTTATCGTTGACCAAAACGGCGCGGAAATTACGGAAGCCGTTTCTTCTAGCGTTAAACCTTTTTTCCTTATTAAATAATCTATTATATAAGTTATTACTTCCGTATCGGTTAAAAGGTTACATTTATAACCAAACATCTCTATATATCGTTTATTCGCGTCATATGAAGAAATTTCTCCGTTATGTACGATAGAAAAATCCAGCATCGAAAACGGGTGAGCTCCACCCCACCAACCGGGGGTATTCGTCGGATACCTTCCGTGAGCCGTCCAAGCGTAACCTTCGTATTCGTCTAGCCTGTAATATTCTCCGACGTCTTCGGGAAATCCCACCGCTTTAAATACTCCCATATTTTTACCGCTTGAAAATACGTATGCGCCGTTTATATTATTATTTATAAAAATAACCGCTCTTGAAACGTATTCTTTTTCGTCTAAGTGACTATCCCTTAGTTTATTAGAATTAGGAGCTACGAAATATCTCCAAATTAAAGGTTCGTCGGTAATTTTAGGCGATTTCCTTACGGGAATTTTAGAAAGGTTTACAATTTCAAAATTTTCGTCTAAATATTTTTCACACTCTTCCCTAGACGATATTCCGTTATAAAATATATGAAACGCGTACAAGTCTTTATATTGCGGATATATACCGTATCCCGCAAAACCGCCTCCTAAACCGTTAGACCTGTCGTGCATGGTTATCATAGAATCAACTATGATTTTACCGTTGATGTTTTGTCCCTTTTTATTGATTATGCCTGCTATGGCGCAACCAGACGGGATTCTAATTTCTCCTTCTCTTTTCATACTTCCTTCCTTTTTCACATAAAAAAGGGACAAAGGTCGTCCACTTTTTCAAGTGAATACGGACACCTTTGCCCTTAAATATTTTTTTAAGTATTATAGCATTGACAAATTTTACTGTCAAACGTTTTTACAAAATTTATAAATTTTTTTGCAATATTGTTTTGTTTTATACTTGTGGCAAATTAAATTTGAGGTTGAAAAAATGGCATGGAAAGATAATTACCATATAAACAAAAAAACTAAATCGTCTAGTAAGACAAGTGGAAAAAGTAAATCTAAGTATACGGAAATTGAGCGTCTATCATATATGCTCGGTCAAATACAAGCTGGGCTAGCGAATTCCGACAGTCGAGTTTAGCAAGGTTTTTCTCTCCGAAGTCCAACGTTATTACGATAGCCGTAAATCTAGC